>Ga0256407_10010446_pt1 | contig 13048 bp, 8 predicted proteins | sample RumenRJG_04DNA_FD_193489 | JGI IMG/M metagenome (GOLD analysis project Ga0256407, IMG submission 193489) | Bovine rumen microbial communities from Lethbridge, Alberta, Canada - RJG_04 | ecosystem: Host-associated > Mammals > Digestive system > Stomach > Rumen | place: Canada: Alberta | collected... | reverse complement strand
GTTGCCTGTGAATTAACACCTAAATTATTATCCCATTTTTGTATAAGGTTGCCATTCTCTGAACTGAGTGTTACATTGTCTTTACCAACCCATGCACCGTCAAAATCAAATCCAAATTGCATCCAGTCAGAACAATCCAATATTAATTGATATGTATAAGTTCCGTCTGAATTTTTAATTGGTGTTACAGTACTTGATACTGTCCACTCAGTAGATTCATCTTTATCCCAATCGGCTTTTATACCCATTGGCACGTTAGAAAAATCTTTGGCAGAAATACCACCTGTTTTTTCGGCTTCAAGTTTATAAGATATACTTCCGTCGCTTTCTGCAACAGCAATAAATGTTATTTTATAAACACCATTTTCTTTTGCTTTTGCATTTGTACCGTCAGTACCTATAAGGTCTGAAACTTCTTTGAAATTGCTCAATCCTATCCAAGCTGATGCAGGAGACGTTGCTCTAAAACCAAAAGCCTGCGTTAATGTTACGTTTTCAAATACAGCTTTGTATTCATCACCGTTTTTAGTTACAACAACTCCGGGAACATCATCACTTGGTGTCCAATTGTTATGCCAGCCCATATCATTACCGACGATAAGTACAGTAACTCCTGTCAAATCTTTCTTTTCGGTGGCAATACGAGCGTATTTCCATTCCAATTTTTCAAGGTCAACGGTCATTGTAATAGGACTGACTGACGGGTCAATCCAGTGGTTGTAACTTCCAAATGTACGATTTGCTACAAGTTTACAAGAACGATCCACACCATCATTTCCTTTTGTATTATCATCATCACAACCATAAACTACACCACTAATTGCATCAACAAGGTAGAAATCCCATTCTGTGTTGGAATATTCGCCTTCGTAGAGTTTAGTTTTTTCGTTGTAAACCAATTGTGTAATAATAGTAGAACCGTCTTTTGATACAACATTCAAAGCTTGTAGAAGTTCCAACGGTGTTATTGAGAGTTCAACAACATTACTTGAAGTGCCAAGAGCCGCTGTTTTTTCGCTGTAAGTGTGATTTATGCGAAAATATAAAGTAGTTTTTACGTCAGGTTTTGCACCCAAGCCCAAAGCCACAATATCCAAATCAGTTCCGCTGTAAGTCTTGGAATTATTTCCGTTTTTAACTTCAATCACTTCTGACTTGGTAGCATTTGCGGGGAAAGAGGGATCCAAAGATGCTTCTATAATATAAACACCTGCACCCAAATCAGCTTCTACATCAGCTTCCAAATTGGCGTCTGTTGCACTGAATTTTAAAGTATAAACAGATGTTTTCAAATTATCCTCGCTGATAACAATCGAATTTATGCTTTGTTCCAAAGTTGAAGCGGCAGGTGTGCTTACCGTATAGGTTTGCAAATCGTCGTCGCAAGCGGAGAAAAATCCCATCGTAAGCAACGAGAGCGCACCGGCATATATTAATTTTGATATTTTCATTTTTTTTTAGATTTTTAAAAGTTTAATAACCAGTGTTTTGTTTAAGGTTCGGATTTGCTGCAATTTCGTCCGAGGGAATCGGGAACACGTTGCGGAAAGCCTCAAAATTCTTACCGGCAGCAGCACCGCCTTTAAATTCCCAATTGTAATTGACATCGCCACCAAACTTGTTGAAACGAATCAAGTCGGTTCTACGCAAGCTTTCGTATGCCATTTCACGGCCGCGTTCTGCAAGGATGAAATCATCATCAACAGTAAAGCTGCTTGTTGCGCCTGCACGGTCGCGGATTTCTTGGAATATTGCTTTTGCACCGGCAGCATCGCCTTTGCGGTACATTGCCTCTGCCTTGTTGAGTTTTACCTCTGCCAAACGCAAAACAGGCAAATCGGTGTATGCGGTGTTGTTGGATTCGCAGTGTTTAATCTGACGGTCATCAGTCAAGTTGGTAAATTTAATGCTAACCCAACCTTGAAATTTATCATCTTCTATCGAAACCAATTGCGTCCATTTGTCTGTTTTTTCTTTGCCGTCTGCGTCCTTGTAAGTTACTTCGTTTACCCAAAACGTAGATCTAATATCGTCAGCATCACTGAAAAGATCTGTAAAAGCCTTATTGGCACGCAGCGACGACCAAGCATCATCAATGCCAATTATATTATTGAGAGAACCTGTGTTAGAACCAAAACCGCCTATGATACCAGTGGTTGCGCCCCATGTGCGGCAATAGTCGGCATCAATATAGAAAGCAAAGATTATTTCCTGACCTTTTCCTGCACGTTTGTCGTTTTCGGCACTGAAAAGTTTCCAATAATCATCTTTACCGATAAGAGCATAACCTTCTTTTTCGCAATTTTCGGCAGCAGTAATACATTTGTCGTAATCTTTTGTGCCTGCATATACCTCAGAGTTAAGGTAAATACGGCTCAAAAGAGCGTATGCCGCGCCTTTGGTTGCACGCGGATAAGCCACGTCAGATGACATTTTCGGAGCGATGTCCTCCAATTCGGCAACAATGTAGTCATAAATTTCCTTGCCGGATTTTTCGGGGAGGTTGCTGTCGCCGATTGCTTGGTCTTCGGTAGGTATTACACCTTTACCAAAAAGGTCAAGAATGTAAGAAAGCGAAAGAGCACGCAAGAATCTTGCCTCTAAAACCATGTTTTGAACATCGGCATTGCTGCTCGACGAACCGTTTTTTATAAAATCATTACAAGATGTAATTGTAACATAACAACGATACCAAACAGATTTTACCCATACTTCGTCAGCATCCCAAGTGTTATAAGTAAGAGGACCGAGTTTGTCGCCCGAAAGCCATGAGTAGGCTATTGCGTCTGTTGTACCCTCTTGAAGGTTGAAAAGCGAACGCAACAGAGGCTCACCGCCGATATGAGTATCGGTTACACCGTTGCCGTTTTGAACAAACGACATGTAACATTCAGCCAAAACGCTCTTGGCTGTTTCGCCAGAGGCATATACTTTGTCGGAGGAAACCTCTACTGTCGGATATTGGTCGAGGTCGTCGCAAGAGGCAAACGATAATGCCAAAACCGACGCTGCTATATATGATGTTATTTTTTTCATTTTATTAAATTCTTATTTTAAATTTTATAATTAGAATTGGAACGAAAGTGCAAGCGAGAATGTTCTCGGACGCGGATAGAAACTGTCTTCAATACCGGTAGAGATTTCAGGATCTACACCTTCGTATTTTGTTGCAGTAAACACATTTTGAACCATAAATGTAGCGTTAAGAGACATCCATTGGGTAAGTTGTCCAAAATTATAGCCGAGACTTACATTGTCCATTTTGAGGAACGATGCATTGTGCAAGTAATAATCCGACTGATATTGACGTTGTTTGAATTTACTGTCAAGATAAGTTGAGGAAAGAGTGTTGATTTGTCCGTCGCCCCAAGCAATAGTTTCAACAGCACCCATTTTAGCAGCCGTTGCATTGTAAACATAGTTGCCTACGTTGGCACGGAGAGAAGTTCCGAGTGTCCATTTTTTGTAACGGAGTGAGAGCGAATAAGAAAACATCCAATCCGGTGCGGGATAATGGCAAAAATATTTGTCATTTGAATATGCGCCTTCTATAGGATTACCGTTGGCATCATAAAGTTGATGATAGAGATAGAATGCGTAAGGAGTCTGTCCTTCGGTGAAATATTGAATAGCGTCTTTTTCAGCATAACGCATAGGAGTATTTACAACATCATCAGATTCGGTGAGTGAAAGATTGGTGATTTCGTATTTTTCCCAAGTAGCGTTGAAACTCATATCAAGACCCCAGTCTTTGGTGTTAAGAACGTTGTAATTAACCGAAAATTCAACACCTTTGCTTTCTACATTACCAACGTTGGTTGTAATTTGGTTGTCGAAGTTACTGCCGGCGGCTGCGGGAACAGTAGCAATCAAGTCTTCTGTTTTACGGGTGTAGTATTCGATGCTGCCGCTAACTCTGTCTTTCAAGAAACCGAAATCAATACCGAAGTTCCAAGATTTTGTGGTTTCCCATTTAAGGTTTTCAACGTATGCAGAAGGCAAGTAAGTTGCGATTGGTGTGCCGTTCCAAAGGTAACTGTAAAATGATGTACTTTGCGAATAGATTGGAAGATAACCGTAGTTGCCGATACCGTCCTGCTGACCTGTTACACCGTAACTTACACGGAATTTAAGATTGTTCATAACATCTCTTAAACCTTCCATAAAGGATTCTTCAGAAAGTCTCCAAGCCAATGCCACAGACGGGAATGTACCCCAACGCTCGTCTTTTGAGAATCTTGAAGTACCATCGCGGCGGATTGTAGCTGTAAGCATATATTTACCTAAAAATGTGGTGTTTAATCTGCCGTAGTACGACAAAAGAACGTGTGTCTGGTCGTAAGCAGCTGACGTACCGTTTTCAACACCTTTGGCATTGTAAGTTTTGTATTCGTCGCAGTTGGTGTTCCAATATTGATAATCGTAACCGGCTGTGAGGTCGAAATTTACGATGTCAAGACTTTTTGAATAATTGAGGTATCCTGTAAAAAGTTTGTTGGAACTTTTTTGCGGACCGTATTCATAATCAGAACCGCCGGTTTGATATTCATCGTATGCCTCAGCGGGGACGTAAATATTTCCCTCGCCTTTGCCATAATCAAGACCGCCGGTAATGTGAGCTCTCAAATCTTTCAAGAACGGGAAAGTGTAATCAACATCCAAGTTGGTGATAAGACGGTTTACTGTAGATTCGTCTTTTCTGTAATTAAGCAAACCGACAGGGTTGGTGGATGCAGAAGCAATCGGCAACAAGCCGCCGTCTTCACCGACATTATAAACCTCGTTGTATCCAAGGAAAACATCGTCGTTGCCGGAATAAACAGGCTGTGTAGGGTTGAAGTTTTGAGCAGTGTAGATTGCGCCTTGCGGAGCAAATTTGTTTTGGTTCATAGATGCTTTCACACTTAAATTAACTTTAAGAGCATCGTGGAAAAATGTCGGATTAAGATTGATATTTCCTGAATAACGTTTTGTGTTGTCGTTCAAAAGAATACCGTCTTGAGCCATATAACCCAACGAAACACGTACAGGAAGCACTTTTGCAATGTTGCCCGAAACAGAAAGGTTGTTGTCAGTACCCCAAGCCGGACGGAAAACTTCGTCAATCCAGTCGGTGTTGGCATCTCCCAAATATTTTGAAAGGTCGCCTTTTTCTGCTATTGTTGCAGGATCGTTAACAACTTCTCTTAATTCGTCAGCAGAAAGCATATCAGCAGTTTTCGTTTTGAACGAAACCGAATTGGTGGTGTTGAAGTTGATTTTCAAATCATCCTTAGCACCTTTTTTAGTAGTGATAATGATAACACCGTTTGATGCTCTTGAACCGTAAATAGCAGTAGAAGAGGCATCTTTCAAAACCGACATTGATTCGATATCGGCGGGGTTGATAAGAGAGAGAAAGTTGCTTGAGCCGGAAATGCCGCCTGTTTCCAAAGGCACACCGTCAAGGACGATAAGCGGGTCGTTTGATGCGTTAAGAGATGCACCGCCACGGACTCTGATTGTGCTGCCGCCTGAAGGCGAACCGCCGCCGTTTGTAATCTGAACACCGGCAACTTTACCGTTGATGAGTTGTTCAGGAGAAGAAACAACGCCACCGTTGAAGTCTTTTTCGCTCACAGAAGCAATAGAGCCGGTGAGGTCGCCTTTACGTTTAGTACCGTAACCGATGGCGACAATTTCGTTGAGCTCGGTAACGGCGGGGCGCATTTGAACGTTCAATTTGCCCGCAGAAGGAATGTTTGTCGTTACGCTTTCGTAACCGAGAAATGAGAAGATTATAGGTGTGTCTTCGTTTCCGTTAGGGATACTCAAGGTATAATTACCGTCAATGTCGGTAATCGTACCAATAGTAGTTCCCTGTAAGACAACGGTAACGCCTATCAATGGCTGATTACTTTCGTCTGTTACATTTCCCGAAACTATTTTCTGGGAAAATGCAGAACATGAAAGCACCATAAATGTCATACATAGCATTAATCTCGCTATAATATAACGCAAATTTAATGTTTTACAGTTCATCTTTTTACGTTTAATTGTTATTGATAATATTAATTATTGTGTTGTATATTAGTTATTTACATTTTCAAAAGTACGAAATCTTATGTTTTTTTGTCGGAATAAAGGTAAAAAGTATATTTAATATATGCAACATTATTTTAAACTTTTTTTAACTTTTATCCGATTCTTTTTACTTGTCTAAGCAATAATTGTATTATAATAGTTTGATATACAATTAAATATATGTTTGTTGTTTTATTAATGTTTTAGCAAATGTAATGCTTTTTATAATAAATTGCAAAAAAATAATTGTTTTGTTTCAAAAAAATATCGCAAACGATTGCAAAAAAAATAAAAAAAAGGTTGCTGAAAAATTCAACAACCTTTTTTTGAAAAGAAAATATCGTAAAAAAATCAAAATTATACGATAGTTGAAATATATTTTTTGATAATTGAGATGCCTTTTTCGTTGTCGCCACCTTGAGGAATGATGATGTCGGCATAGCGTTTGGTCGGCTCAATAAATTCTAAGTGCATGGGTTTTAACACATTAACATATCGTTCCATAACCATTTCCGCTGTTCTGCCGCGTTCTATGACATCACGTTTTATAATACGGATTAATCTTTCGTCAGAGTCTGTATCAACGAAAATTTTCAAATCCATGAGGTTTCTCAATTCGTCTTTGATGAGGGTCATAATACCTTCAACAATCATAACCGGCTTTGGTTCAACGTGAACGGTTTCTTTCAGACGGTTGGAAATAACGTAGGAATAAGTTGGCTGCTCCACTGCGTGACCGTTTTTCAATTCGGAGATGTGTTTAAAAAGCAAATCCCAGTCGAAAGCGTCAGGGTGGTCGAAGTTAATGTTCCGGCGTTGTTCCTCTGTCAAATCGTCAGTACAATTATAATAAGAATCAAGTGGTATAACTGCCACATTGTCAGGCGGTAATGTCTCGGCGATTTTTTTTACGACCGTTGTTTTACCGCTTCCTGTTCCTCCTGCTATTCCTATGATTATCATCGTATTATAAAAGTTTTTATGAAAAAAAATTATTCCTGAGGTTCTATTTCTTGTTCAGGGTCTTCTACTTTTTCTTCGTCAGAGAGGTCTGCCGAAAAATTATCTCCTTTCATTTGAGCCCTTACTTTGTCTTCAATTTCTTTTGAAAGTTCAGTATTTTCTTTGAGAAGTTGAAGCACTGCATCACGTCCCTGACCAATTTTGCTGTCGCCGTAGCTGAACCAAGAACCGCTCTTTTTAACGATTCCCATTTCAACAGCGGTATCAACGAGTTCGCCCGTAAACGAAATACCCGTACCGAACATCAAATCGAATTCCGCTTTCTTGAACGGAGGCGCAACTTTGTTTTTAACAACTTTCACTTTGATTCTGCCGCCGATAACGTCCTCTCCGTCTTTGATTTGACCGATTCTGCGGACATCAAGTCTGAGAGAAGAATAGAATTTCAGAGCGTTACCGCCTGTTGTTGTTTCGGGATTGCCGAAAAGTACACCGATTTTGTCCCTCAACTGATTGATGAAAATTACACAAGTATTTGTTTTAGAGATGTTTGCTGTAAGTTTTCTTAATGCTTGCGACATCAATCTTGCTTGAAGACCCATTTTAGAATCGCCCATTTCGCCTTCGATTTCTGCTCTTGGGGTAAGTGCTGCAACGGAGTCAATGACGATAATGTCAAGTGCGCCGGAGCGGATTAACGAGTCGGCAATTTCCAAGGCTTGCTCACCGCAGTCGGGTTGTGAAATCAAAAGTTGTGAAACATCAACACCGAGATTTTCTGCGTAAGTGCGGTCAAAAGCATGTTCGGCGTCGATTATAGCTGCAATTCCGCCGAGTTTCTGAGCCTCTGCAATAGCATGGATTGCAAGTGTTGTTTTACCTGAAGATTCAGGACCGAAAATTTCAATCACACGGCCTCTCGGATAGCCTCCGATACCGATTGCAAAGTCCAATCCTAACGAGCCTGTCGGAATGCAGGGAATATCCTCGGTTACTTTGTCGCCGAGTTTCATAATTGTTCCCTTTCCGTAGTCTTTATCTATTTTGTCGAGCGCAAGTTGCAATGCTTTAAGGCGTTCAGCTTTAGCATCAACAGGCGCGGCAGTTTCTTTTTTTGCCATTTTTCTTTTTTTTATGAGGTTTAAAATTATTCGTGCAAACGTAATAAATAATTTACGAAGTTGCAAATTTTTTTAGAATTCCGTTTCGGCTTTTTTCAAGAAATCACGGCATGAATCTTTATGAACCATAAGTCCTGTTGTTTTGGCTTTAACGAAATTGATCGAAACATAAAAAAAACCGTCAAAATTATTTGTTTTGCCCCAAGAGTTTTTCACTTTATAATATTTGTTGCCGTTTTGATCGGTAGCCGTGCCGATGATTTGCATTCCGTGGTCATCGGTTGTGTTACGGTTTTCAAAATCTATTTGACGGCTTTGTTGTGTTACGCCGATTTCTAACCCCGGTTTTGTAAGGCGTTTGGCTTTTTCGGCTTGTTTTTCAACGGGGAGGGCTTGAAAATCTTCAATTTGTTTTTTTGTCATTTTGTCAGTGTCAATTCCGGGTAGCAAAGCGTATCCGCGTCTGTAATCAAAACCGTTTTCCGAGATGTCGCTTGCCCACAAAACCGTGTGTCCTAACTCCAAAGAATTGTCAATTATCGTTATCAAATCATCGACTTTAACATTCAGAAACAACGACCAACGCCAATTGTCAGGCAGCTCCAAGGCAATGTATTTGTAAAAATCGTGATGAGAAAACGATGTTACTTGGATATAATCGTCGTATTTCAATTGACAATAATCCTCGGCGAAACTTTTCGGAGTGTATGTTTTACCTTGATATTCAAATGTTTGAGGAATAGTGTCAAAAAAATCGTCCAAAAAGGAATTATATTCGTTTATCCAGTTTTGTGATACGAATTCTCTATCGGGCGAGGCGATAGAATCAATGTAATTTTTCAATTTTTTTTCCAAATCGGAGTGGTCGATGTTAGAAGCCCCCGATTTCGTATTGGGATAATTCTCTTCGGGCATCAAACCGTAATTTTTCATTATCGCCAAATTGTCCAAAAAATAACTGCCTTCGCTAAATGTCATATTGCCATGAAGCATGACATATTTTTTGGCACGGTCAAGATAATTGTATCTGACAACGAACATTTCCGACAAATTCGGCGGATTTTTAACACCGTTTTTTATCATTTCGGATTCTATAAACGACATTGACGAAAAACACCAACACGTTCCTGAATAGCCTTGGTCCTGAACATTTGGACATTCTAAAACATTTTTGTCGGTAAAAATGAATTTGTTTTGAGCGTAACTTGTTATCAAACAAGAGCTTAGAAGTAATGTTGAAATTATTTTTTTCATGATTCTTTTTCCTTAATTTTAATTTTACAAAGTTAAGCATTTATTTTTAATTAAAATACTGACAATTTGGCAGTAAAAATATATTGGCAACATATTTGATTTATTTAACTTTGCAATCAAAAAAATAGAAACAAGATGTCAAAAAGAAACAGAAGAAAACACTTTGATAATAAGAAAGTTAATAAACAAAATATTACGATGGAACAAAAAACCGCTAATTCTGAGGCTCAGGAAACTGATTCTCAGACTGAAAATTTGTCAGAAAATGACGCACAAAATGTCAGTCCTGACGCACAAACTGACAGTCAGACACAATCTTCTGACAATGTGTCGGAAGAAAAATCTGACAATATGACAGAAGAAAGCTCTTCCGAGGGAGAAAATTCAGCTCCAAAAGAAGAAAATTTTGAAGAAAAATACAATGAACTCAACGACAGATATTTGCGTCTGATGGCAGAGTTTGACAATTACCGCAAACGTACTCTTAAAGAGAAAATGGAACTTACCAAAAACGGTGGCGAGGATGTTTTGAAAGGCATTTTACCCGTTGTTGATAATATGGAAAGAGCCATGAAATCTATTGAAACGGCTACGGATACCGAAGCGGTGAAGGAAGGTATTAATTTGATTTACAAGAAATTTCAAGAGTTTTTGACCGGCAAGGGTTTGAAAGAAATTGAGGCTCAGGGTCTGGAGCTTGATACCGACAAACACGAAGCCGTTACCAAATTTCCTGCTCCGAGCGAGGATTTGAAAGGTAAAATCATTGACGTAATCGAAAAAGGCTATACCCTTAACGACAAAGTTATCCGTTACGCTAAAGTTGTTATAGGAGAGTAATTTATCATGGCAGAAAAGAGAGATTATTACGAGGTACTCGGTGTTGAAAAAGGTGCATCGAAGGACGATATTAAAAAAGCTTACCGTAAATTGGCAATGAAATATCACCCTGACAGAAATCCGGGTGATAAAGAGGCTGAAGAAAAATTTAAGGAAGCTGCCGAGGCATACGAAGTCTTGAGCGACGATCAAAAACGTGCACGTTATGACCAATTCGGACACGCCGGAATGCAAGGTGGCGGTGCGGGCGGTTTTAATATGGACATTGAAGATATTTTCTCGAATTTCGGAGATATTTTCGGTGGTTTCGGTTTCGGCGGATTTTCTGGTTCGCGTGGCGGTTCAAGACAGAGAGTTAATAAGGGTTCTAATTTGAGAATCAAAGTAAAACTCACCTTGAAAGAGATAGCCGAGGGTGCCGAGAAAAAACTGAAAGTAAAAAAATATTGTTCTTGTCAGGCTTGTAGCGGTACTGGTGCTCAAGGCGGCAAAGGCGGTACTGAAACTTGTCCTACTTGTCATGGCTCAGGTGTTATAACTCAGGTTAGAAACACGATGTTAGGACAAATGCGCAGCACTTCGCCATGTCCTAACTGCGGCGGAACGGGAACTGTTATTAAAAACAAATGTACTTCATGCGCTGGTACGGGTATCGTTCAAGGCGAGGAAGTTATCACGATTAATATTCCTGCCGGTGTAACAGACGGTATGTCAATGACGGTTTCAGGCAAAGGTAATGCGGCAAGAAATGGCGGTGTTAATGGCGATTTGATTGTCGTTTTTGAAGAAGAACCGGATCCGCTCTTGACAAGGGAAGATAATAATTTGATTTATAAACTTAACATCAGCGTTCCTGATGCAATTTTGGGTACAACGGCTGAAATTCCGACAATTTCAGGAAAAGTTAAATTCAAAGTTGAAGCAGGTACTCAGCCTGGCAGCATTTTAAGGCTGAAGGGCAAAGGATTACCGACTTACGGTGAATATGGACGTGGCGATTTGTTAGTTTTGGTAAATGTTTGGATTCCTAATTCTAAAAATCTTTCACGCTCGGAAGTTAAGTGTATTGAAGATCTTCAAAAATCTGAAAATTTCGGAGCAAAAACCACTGATACATCATCAAAAAATTCAGGTTCGATTTTCGACAGATTGTTCGGAAAGGATTAATAAAAAAAGAGGTTGTCTAAAAAGGCTTATTGGAACGCAGGCGGCTCGCCTGCAAGTACTTGTAAAGCAGACGAGCCGTCTGCAATCCACTTTTTAGACAGCCTCTTTTTTGTATTATTATCTGGCTTCAAATTTTTTACCCGGATACGAATTTATCAAATCTTTAAATTCCATTGTTAAAAGTATTGACGCTAATTCGGGTTGGGGAATTTCTGTTAAAGCTGATAAAATGTCAATATGTGTCTGACCTCTTGAGCGTAAAATGTCTATGATTTTTACCTCTTTCGGTGTTAAACCTTCAAGTGCTAAAGAGGTTTGTTCGGGTGTTTTTCTTTTGGTTTTTGTCCAACCCATAAGACGTTGTAAATCTTCCGCTGAGGTTATTAACGAGGCTTTTCCAGTGCTGATTAAATTGTTGCAACCTGCATACAAACTATCGGAGGCTCTTCCCGGAAACGCAAAAACATCTCTTTTATAATCAATTGCATCTTCTACCGTGATGAGTGCACCGCCTTTTATTTTGCTTTGTGCTACGATTAACGCATCACAAAGTCCAGCTATGATTCGGTTTCGTGACGGAAAATTAAATTTGCTGACGGGTTCGCCGTAATAGTATTCCGTCATTAACATTCCTTGATTGTGGATTATGTCGCTTGCTAATTTTCGGTTTGTGGATGGATAAATCATGTGGAGACCGTGTCCTAAAACGGCAGCAGTCGGTATTTGAAATTTTAATGCCGCTTGATGCGCAAAACTATCCGCTCCGGCTGCTAATCCGCTGATTATTATTGCGTTAATGTCGTTTTCCTTTAAATCCTTGACTAACGAAAAGATATTGTTTTTGCAATCGGCATCAGCATTTCTTGTACCGACAATGCCTACGGTACGGCTTAAGTCAAAGTTGATGTTTCCAAGCGAAAAAAACATTGCCGGCGAATCAGAACATTGTGCCAATTTTCTCGGGTAATTGTTTTCTTTGTAATATGTGGCGTTAATTTTATGCGACAAACATGTATCAATCTGATTTTTAGCCATATCCAAAACTTTTCCGTTTATAATACGGTTTTTAATTTCTTCGGATATGACTTTTTTTTCGACAAATTCATCTAAATTCTCGAAAAAATATTTTTCAGATTGGGTATTTGCCGCAATTTTTTTAACACCGGCACTGCCTACGCCGGGAATCATGTTGAGCGCAACAATGTACAAAGCGTCCTGACTTTTTAGATCCATTTTTTTATTTCGGGGCTTTAAAGTACAACACTATTCCGATTATCGTATAAATTATGTTCGGTATCCAAACTGCTAAAAGCGGAGGCAATGAACTTCCTATTGCAAACTGTGTGAAAATCTGCATGAACAGTATGTAACTGAAACTCAGTCCTAAACCGATTCCAAGATTAATACCCATTCCGCCTCGGACTTTTTTGCAGGAAAGTGTTACGCCGATTAGCGTTAAAATAAAGCACGCAAACGGATACGAAATCCTGCGGTAACTTTCCACTTCAAAAACTTCGATGTTTTCGCTTCCGCGTCTTCTTTGTTCGTCGATGTATTCGTGAAGTTCGTCCGAATTTAAGGTTTCAATTTGACTTAAACGCTGATTGAAATCGGTCGGTAAAATTGCTAAAACCGTATCC
>Ga0256407_10010439_pt1 | contig 13054 bp, 15 predicted proteins | sample RumenRJG_04DNA_FD_193489 | JGI IMG/M metagenome (GOLD analysis project Ga0256407, IMG submission 193489) | Bovine rumen microbial communities from Lethbridge, Alberta, Canada - RJG_04 | ecosystem: Host-associated > Mammals > Digestive system > Stomach > Rumen | place: Canada: Alberta... | reverse complement strand
CCATTACGAGCGGGCCCAGCCAATGACCCTTGCAAATGATCTCAAAGTGTTCAATTTTCGATGGCAATCAGGTGTTCAATTTTGGGTGGCAGTGCACATCAGGTGCCAAAGCAGACGACAAAACCGTATTCGAGGCCCTTTCCCCGGCTCTGAACGACGACTTCTCCGACTACAGCGGCCACCTGTCCGAAGGGCTTAACCACCACAACCTCACGACTCGTTCCGAGATATTCCAGAAACTCCGGGACACTTACGAGGCCTACGAGATGGACCTTCTCGAGCAGCGCAAGAACCGCTGAAAACTTTTTCCGTTCAATAGAATTCACTACGCCCAAACGGGGTAAACGCCCACGCCATACCTCTTGCATTAACGGCTGATTTTGTGTAACTTAAAGGTGTAAACCTAAACACTCAATCAGCTATGAAGAACCTCATCGACAACGGCCACGGCATCGAAACTCCGGGCAAGCGGAGCCCCGACGGCCGCCTGCTGGAATATCTCGAAAACCGCATCATCGCCCGGGGCATCGTGGACGCCCTCACCGCCCGGGGCCTGGACGCCTCCCTCCTGGTGCCCGAGGAAACGGACATCTCCCTGCCCGAGCGCTGCCGCCGCGTGAACGAGTGGTGCCGCCAGTTGGGCAAAGACAACGTCCTTCTCATCTCCATCCACTGCAACGCCGCCGGCCGAGGCGACCGCTGGCTCTCCGCCCGCGGCTGGTGCGCCTACACCACCCGTGGCAACACCCGGGCCGATGCCCTCGCCACCTCCCTCTACACCGCCGCCCAGGCCCACCTCCCCGGCCACCGCCTCCGCACCGACTACACCGACGCCGACCCCGACCTCGAGAAAGACTTCTACCTCCTACGCCACACCAGCTGCCCCGCCATCCTCACCGAAAACCTCTTCATGGACAACCCTTCCGACTGCGCCTTCCTCCTCAGCCCCGAAGGCCAACAGGCCCTCGTTGACCTCCATGTTGATGGCATCACCACCTACATCTCCTCCCTCTGACGAAAAATGCCCGGCTAAGCCGAGCATCAGTGAGTTTTGATGATTGGGTCTCCGCAGAACTTCTTGCGGGCACAGTCCTTACACTTGAATCCTGCCCAAACGGAGTCAAATTGGTTGATAGCCGCTTCCACGAGAGCTGGATCATCTGTCAATATTCCCGCCTCAAAGTTGCGTGTGCGGCTGCTTTTCATGCCGATTCCTGCACCGGTCAGGTTGGCGGAGCCAATGTAGGCGGTCTGCAGGTCGAAGATGATAATCTTGAAGTGAACGCGAGGGCACAGGGCACGCTCCAGGCCGCTGAACAGCACCGGGTAGCGATCGAAGTCTTCCCGGAAATTTGGCCCTGGCTCTTTGGCATGAATCAGACGCACTTCCCTGCCCTTTTCGATCAAGTCCGCCAGGATCCCCAGGAACGGCCGTTCTTCGACATACAAGTCCTTGATGTCGGCCGTGCCGATCCAAAGCGAGCGCTTCACCCTCGGCACCCGGGCAATCACTTCCTTGAAGTGGGCTTCATCTGCGATGTATTGGGTCATTCAAGTCTTTTTCGGGAAGGCGAAAGCTAACGTGTCTTACGAGACAACGACACCTTGGCTGTGTCCGGGTCTCTTACAAGCCAATCTAAAGCCAAAAATGCAGCAATGGGAGTTTTATCTTGCTCTTCAATCAAGCGACGGAAAGTAAAGCCTTCTATCTCAATATCGGGGTAGACTCCGTCTTCAACCCACTTCTCGAAACATGTTTTGATTGATGGTTGAAAGTTATCAATCTTTGCAACCGTTTGCTCAATCATATAGGAAGGATATCCCTCCTCCTTAAGAATCTTTTCAATTATTGCGTGGTCCATAATTATACGTAGTAATATGCATCAGTTCCTTTTTTCATCACACTATCGGCGAAATAATTAGCATCTTTCTCAATCTCTTGATTCTCATACGCCTCGTGATCAAACTCCGGTTTGATATAATGGTCGAAATTATATCCCCAGACATCAATGATTTTCTTGTTCACGGTGACAGAATCAGGTGACGTGATGCATTTCGCCTGGAAGGCATGTCTCGATTCGTGGAGTATAGTATTTAATAAATCAGAACAATCATCAGACTCTAAATAGGACCTATTGAGCTCAATGCTATTAGTGACAGGGTCGTATCCTCCGAGTTTATTTCTCGGCATATCAGCGAAGGAAATATCCGCATTGATTCCCATCGATTTTTTCACTTCATTATAGAAGTTTGTAGCAATCTCACAGCGCGATTCTAAACCACTGTCGGCATATTTGATATCCAACTCATTCTGATAAAACTCGCGAACGGAACCTATACACTCCTTCTTCATTTGGACATCATCAATTTTGGGGTTCCCAAATTCGGAGAAGGGTTTACGGAAGCTATCAAATCTCTCCAGCCCCGGGCTCTCAATATCCTTGCTGAACGAGTTCTTGCCAGTCACATCTTTTATATCCCAATAGCCAGTGTGGAGATAATGGCTATTGGGTTTGAGTTCAATCCCATGCATGGCAAATTGCTGCAAAGCCTGCCTTCTATTCTCCGGTGTAGCAAAGATATTAGCAGGTCTTGCTCCCAAGGTGTGAATATTCATTGTCAGTTTTTCACCCTTGGGAACTATGCTTCCAGGTCCCAAAATAATAGGCTGTTTAGCTGTAAGTTCAAATGTCGCCATACTACGAAACTTTTGAAAGAGCCTCATTTAGATGCTCCGTGTCCTCTTCCATGGCACCAATAAAAGCATCATAATTCATTTCCATAAAACGGTTGCCTCGAGGAGTGAACATGTTCGAATGTAAAGAAACTGATTCGTCCACACCAAACTCAAGTACTTCTTTCCCCTCCTCTGATAAAAGATTGTGGGAATTAGCCCACTTAAGGATAAATTCAAAATGCTTGAGCACCATTGCAGTCGGGACATCTGCATCAATGTGCCACGCCGCTTTATCGTAAACTGTAATCTCCATTTTATTTCCTCCTTTCTATGCGTGTTCTAATTCCAGAAGGGATTTCAGCTAATGTACCATCGGGAGTTCGTATATAATTCCCCCCGATTTCCCTAATCCGGTTCTCTTTTGCTGTTTGTTCCGTTTTATCAGCAGTTAGGGATGTCACCTCTATCATATCTACGACTTTACCATTTTTTACAACAGCAAAGTCCACGCGTCGCCCCTGATCGGTGAGGGGGTCTCGAACAATATAGCCGTCAGAGTTTCTTAAATAGGCCTCTGATACGATAGTAAAACCCTTCTTTTCGGGATACTTATCTACAAGATCCTCATAGACATCACGCTCTCTTCTAAGGCCATCTTCTTTGTTCTGAATGATGCTTTCTCCCAAATCTTCCAAATTCATTCTGGAGAAAGACAACTTCTCATCAATCCTCTTATTTAGCTCTGCTTCTGGCAGTGGGGCATAATCGGCCGCCAACTCGAACAAACGAGTCTTTAATCCAGCAACTTCTGAAAAGACACTTCCCGTCATAACCACTAAAATTAAAGAGCGTTATTCAATCTTGCTTTGGCTTCCCTTAGTTCTGCTTCAGCGTTTCTTAATTCGGATTTTGCCTCGCTCAACTTACTACAATTATAAGCATAATTGCCGTTTGCCCTTCCATCTTTTGTGTCGCTCAAAGATACCTTGCACTCCCAGTTATGGACATTGCTCTTCTTCACGCTGACAGTATACTCAAGTCGCTCAACTTTGGCTCGAAAACTTGCAATCTCTTCTGGAGTATAGGTCACTTTGCTAAACGAGGCGGACAATTGTGAGTCCTCCATAGGGGGAATATCCTTTGACAATTTTGCCAGAGGAGACAATTCTTTGGATTCTTTAATCCCTTCTATGACACCCTCATTCTTCATTGCTGCTTTGTTTGACGTAAGAGACCCATGCATTATAAATCTTCTTGCGCGCTTCACTGCCATTAGCATAATCACACATCATGCAATGTGTCAATTCCGGGATGAAGGATTCTTGTAGTGAAGGGCAATTATCCTTAACAAGCTTTCTCAAACCTTCATCAAGCAAAGAGAAGGATGTTGCCGAATTTGCAAGACCTTGGACTTGGTCACGGAGAGATAGCAATTCTGAAACCATCAAAGACAGTTGTTTGAAATTGCTGTCGCGCCATAGAGAAACAGAACCAGTCTTATTATATTCATCAACGATTTCGTATATCATCCATTTTGTAGATGTTGAAATCGAGAGATGATGCAAATTCCCCATTATTATATCTGTATCAACACTTCCGGAATGATTGACACGACCATATAACAGTAGAGTGATAACGGCATTAATAATCTCCTTTTGTGTCTGCTCGTCAAGACCGAAGTCTTCTTTCTGAACTGTATAAGGAACTGCTGGCTCTGTGTATTCTTCTATCTTACAAAGAACAGGCTCTTCCCAGTCATTCTGATACACAACAGCAACGCCGGTAGGCAGCTTGGCAATCTCATCAATCTGATTGTCTTTCATTGCTGCCGCCTTTCCAGCAATCTTTCTGTCACTATCCTCAGGGAGTCTCATCAGAATTTTGGTATTCGTATTCCTGATTGCGGAAATGTCTACAGCGCCAGGAGACTGGTCAACGATTATGAAACCTTCACCATACGTTCTCATCTCCGCAATAGCGTTGGAAATCATTTCTACGCTTTTTCCTGCCACGTTGGAGCCTTCTATCGACTGCTCTTGAGAACACTTCTTAAGGATATTATGTGCTTCTTCAAGGACAGTTATATGACGAAGATTGCTGTTGTGTTCAATACCACTATTGCTGCGGTACTCATTAAGACGCATGATTAAGATGCCCATAATAAGTGCCTTAGTCTCTTGGGAACCGATTCTGCTTAAATCAACAATAACGTTCTCATCGAATAGACGATCATCGCCCAACTCATTTGTTGAGAATATTTGTTTGTTTATGCCATTGCATAACGACTTGACCCGCGTTACCAAAGATCCTGCATAATTGCTTTTGACCTCCTCGGAGTACGCAGAACCCTCAATTGTAAGAATTAATTCGTTCTGCAAATCAGTAAAGTTCGGGAACAATTCATTCGAATATCGGTTCTTCGAAGTGTACAAATCCCAACCACAGTCCTCATACGCGTTTAACATCGATTCCTTGAGAACTGCCGGCATAGCAGCATACATTGGCCAGCACACATTGAAAATCTCTATCAAACGATCGATATGCTCGAGTACATGGACACCGTCAGGGAACCGGAAAGGATTAATTCTAAGCAACTGAGACTTTAAGGGATTTGTTCCGTAAACATGCTCATTACCGAACACATCCTTATACTCGCCCTTTGCGGGTTCAATTATCAGGAATTTGGGGGCGTCTGGTTGGTTTCGAATCTGGCCAAGAAGGTAGTAGATTGTATTACTCTTACCGCATCCGGTCGAACCGGTAACAAAGGTGTGCTGGCAAAGGCTCTTTGCATCAAGTCTAACTTTAGACTCTGGATAAGCCACTCCTTGGTCGTAGATACAACCTAATGAAAAACTCCTTGCGCCTTTTTTCTGAGAAAGCCTAACAACCTCTTTGCCAAAAGAAGAATGCTCTACGACAGGAAGTCCAGGAACAGATTTTCTGGGCAGTCCTATCATCATTGCCAACTCCTTACTGCTAATCAAAGCAGAGGGAAGAACATTAATAGAAGCACCGAACGCGGGACTGAAATAAGTAAACGAGGGGTGAGAAATACCACCGACATATTTTGTTAATGCCCCAAATGAATCATTCTCCTTGTACCAGGTGTTAATTGCAGAAGTTTCTACGCCAGAATGCTCGCCCTGCATGATTGAACGGAAGATGGATGCGCCAATCTCTGCAGATGCTCTGTCCTGATCATACGATATAAAATAGGCACCTGAAGACCAAACGCCGGTTCCCTCACACATTTCAATGCGTTCGAGTTGTTTATCTATGCGCTTAAGTACTTCCTGGATGTGCTTATTCTGAACAGTAATGGTGAAGTTCTTGCCAGAGCCGACGGTCGAGGTTGTACCGTCAGTTTCATTGAAAGATTCTGTATGGGTGGCACCTTCAGCGTGGCTTGAATTAGTTCCCTTTGTCACGCTATTGCTTTTAGCTACAGACTTATTGGTGCTATCAGCGGTAGATTCTGACTTGCTTTTTTGTTTTGCCCCAAAAATACCACCGATACTTCCGACGACACCAGCCCCTAACATTATCGCGCCCAAAGGAGCACCTACACCAGTGGCGGTCAAAATGGCACCGGCTTCAATTAAGGGGTCGGCAAGTTTAGAGGCCTTACCCCAGAAATTATCTGAAGTTTCGCCAGTCGTTTTTGTGGTTGAATGGGATTCGCCTTCAGTGAGCGTTTCTCCTTCTGTTGTAGAGGAACTCTCGCCAGTAGTATCCGTAATGCTTGTACCATCAGAATATCCTTTGGTTCTGCTAACAGCATTAGCCAAAGATTCATTCGTTGAGTAAGCCAGCTGCTGAGTAGCCATAGAAGCGAGTTCCGTGAAGATACCCTCATAACTACTTCGTATAACTGACAATTCTTGGGAAGGGACATTAGTCGCAAGAATAATTGCAGTGTACACCTTTCCCTTCATTGCGGTCGCGAACTTCTCTACACCTTGAATGAAATTCTGGTTCGTGTACTCTCCTTTGCTGTTCTTATATGCTGGAACTCCGACATATGAACTGACACTACACGCGTCTGCGATTTTTGAGAATACTTTATCCTGCTTCGAGGTAACGTCCCCCGCTTTAACAAGTGACAAATCCTCTAAAGAGACACCCGGGAATTGGCCCACAATAGCATTCCTAAATGCCTCTGCTACAGAACTGGAATTCCTGTCTTCATCGTTATTCTTAATGCCAAGATAAAAATCCGTTCTATCCTTTTGTCCATCAATGACCAAAAAAACGCTACATTTTGTATAAGTCATAGCGCTAACTACGCTAATGAATTTATCTGTAGCGTACTCGTCCTTCTCATAAACCATTTTGTTAATCTTGAAAAGGACAATGTCTTTGCTGGAGAATGTCTCGGAAGGTTCGACTATGGCAAAATGCGATAGCCTGCTCACATATTGTTTAAGAACGATGTCTTCAACCAAGGACATCGCACTGCCAGCGCGATTCCTGTAATACTCCAATTCTGCAGGTTCGCCTGTCGGGGCAGGAGAAACCTCCCCACTAACAGGTGCTGTAGGAACAGGCGTTATCTCAGGTTGCTGTTGTGGTTGAGGCTTTGGTGTCTCTTCTGAAGGATCTGACTTCTCTCCAGCCAAGTATCGAGACACATTATGGTCATCGTATAGGGTACTCACTTTTTATTCTTTTTATAAAGATAATAACCACCTCCAGCTAACAGGCCTATCACGCCAAATGTCGTGCTAACACCGGACACAACGCCTTTTGTCACACACCCAAGAACTGTCAGTGCAGCCCCCGCAATAGCCGTAGTCTTGAACAGCTGATCATTATCGACTCCAGGGATAAAAGCTCCCTTGGCCTCGTTTTTCTGCTCTTGGCGATGATTGGCCTCATACGATTTTCGAGCATCATCTTTATCCAATTGAGCACATTTATCTTTAAGGACAACTGGTGCTATTTTAGCATAGAATGAAAGCCTTTCTTCTGAGAAGTTGGAATCCAGATCATTTTTAACAGCGAACAGTAGATCTTCATTCCAATTCTCCTGATCCTGAGAATATGACATCCCGTTATCAGGCTCAAATAAGTCCACAAGGTTTGCTTTGGCAAAAGTGAGCATTTCGTTGAACGAAGCACCTCTGGGGTCGAGCATTAACTCATTAGCGAGGTGAACGCGGACCGAAACCAGATCTTTTGATTCGACGGCAGTGATGAAACTCTTTTTCATATCTATTGGGCTTAATACTTAATCATTTGATTTACACGTTCTTGGATAGACTCAAGCCATTTGAGATCTTCTTGCTTCTTCTTTATTTCTTCAGCTTTAGCATTAGCATCTGCCTGAGTCTTGGAGAGGGAATCAAGTTTTTCGTCAAGGACCTGGTCAATCTTAGCCAGTTCTTTCTTTAGAAAATCTTTAAGACGGATTGTTTCCTTTTCAACAAACTCGACCGTCATTTTTTCTGTCTTATTCAATGCGGCAAGCAACGGAGTAAGGTAAGATGATGCGACTTCAGTCATGTCGACATAGTCGACATACTTATCAACCCAAACATCTCGGGTGTCTGTTACATAATGATCACTATCCCCAGAGAAAGCACCAGTAATAGCTCCTCCAATTGCGCCGACAATTCCTCCGAATAATGTACCCAAACCAGGGATAAAGCTACCTCCAACAGCACCAGCAGATGCCCCTGTTATTGCACCACCAAGAATGGATTCCTTCTTATCGCCCTTCACAAACTTTTGGTACTCTTCCTTTTTATAATACCCTTCATTCTTTTTTTCCGTATTCTGGGCAATGATGGTAGACAGATTGGCTAACTCGGTAGAAACTAAATTGAAGGAGTTAAAGCCAAGTTGATTGGTATTAATCCCAATATTTAAGTCAGCTAAATACTTTTTGTATTCTTCGACAATACTGTTGATAGAGGTCTTATATGCTTTTTGAATAATCTGTTCAACTTGAATCTTAAGCTGAATAAGAATAGACTTCGTCTCTTTTTCAAGTTGCTCACACTGTCTCTTGGCTACGTCTTTTTTAACTTTGTTATCTCTGCCGGTCATCATCTTATTGATGGTGTTTTTGGTCCCAGCCAAATAACTACGAACTTCATTTTGTACAGACGTCGTCAAATCAATTCTATCGATACTCTTAGAGCATGTTTGAGCTTTTCTTGCCGATTCAATATTCGATTTAATAGCAGCTATTTGCTTCTCTATAGCAACTTTAGCGGACTGGTCTTTCCGAATGGCATCTTCCATTTTTGCCCTTGTGGACAATTCATCCAATTTGGAATTGAATGATTGGACCAGGTCATAAACCTTTGTGGTTCGGGCATATTTGTTTATATACAAACGAATAGCCTGTTCGATAGAGAAAATGCCTGAATGAATTTCAACTTTACCATCCTCATCTGCCTTTTCATAAGTATCCTCAATTATATGGCGGGCAATCAAAGGAAGGTGGGTAAAGTCGTAATACTTCTCAAAATGATATACGTCATTACGTAACGTATATCTCTTGAAACGATCGAACTCTACCAAATCATCCTCATCATCAACTCTCTTCTCTAAAGCAGCGATTGCGCTAACAGGGAAAATGTTGGGGTTGAATATACCACGGCCCTCAAGTCCGGTCTTGACACCTTCCAAGGCGGGAACAATTCTTTCTGCGCCACCTTCTTTGGGCTTGAACGCATCCATTTTATTAACGGCGAAGATGAAACGTTCTCGTGCCTGTTTGCCGCCATTTTTCATCACGCTGCAGATGTAGTCCAAGAAGACCTTTTCGTCATTAATGCCCAATTGGTCACCATTCATCACATACAAGACAAGCGACTTGTCGGAATCAGACAACATTTTGTACGTCATTTCCTCATGTTGCTTATCACGCGAATTGTTCGGACCAGGAGTGTCAACAAGGACAAGTCTCATTCCGACAGAAGATACAAAAGGTATCCGCCCAAATAGCTCAATTGAAGAAACGATTTTATCACTATTCATTTTCTTCATGTCCTCGAATGTAACACTCTCAATCTCTTGGAGAAGGTTACCGGATTTGTCATAGGACTTGGCAGAAAAATGATCTGAGTCGGTATCAACAATACGGACTATAGTCGCAGTTGTTGCTTCATTGGCCGCAGGCATTAATTGCTGACCGAGGAGAGCATTGATGAGGGTGGACTTTCCAGAACTCATCGTAGCAACAACATTTATCTCAAAACGTTGGTTCTTTGCTTTGTTGAATGCATTGATGATTTCAGGGTTTCGCAGTTCGTCCACGGGACCTTTCTGAATATCATCAAAAATCTTGTCGATACATTTTTCAGCATCAGAGACATCAGGCTTTTGTTCAAATTTAAATGAAACATTGAGTCCGTCTCCGCTTTCGTTCATAGCGGTCTGCAAGTCCTCATAGTCTGCCACTGTCCCAACAAACTTAATCGCCACATTTGCATCCCTGCATTCATCCAGGACAATCTTCGGCAGACGTTCAACCCATTCTTGCAAGCGAGTTCCTCGAGTAATATTCAATGAGCTGTTCTGCTTGGGCTTTTGTCCGTTAACAGTTACATCCGTCAAAACCTGGTACGGATTGTACTTGATACAGATTTCTGTCATATGGAAAGTTTTTCTTTAATTGATTTTTCTAACAATAAGATACCTGATTTCTCCTCTAAACTGGAAGATGCTTTATTAAGAACATACTGTGGCAAGTCGTAATAGGTTCTGGCAAACTTATCAGAAAGGATGGCCTTGTCGTCCATATCATCTTCATCTAACTCCTCTATTCTAAATAACAAAGCAGCATGGGAAGACAACGGGATGATTGTAGGTCGCGAAAAACCAATCTCTGTGAGATTTCGCCTATAATCACTAATCATCTTTGCTATAGAATCATCCTTTGACTTAAACTGATCCAGTTTATTCAAAACAAAAATGATTGGTTTTTTGCAATGGGAATACAAAAAAGACAATATGTCATACTCATCGGTCGTTCCAAAATACTGACAATTTGAGACATATATCACCAAATTATAATATCCCACCTCTATGAGACGGCCGCAGCCTCTTGCATTATCAACGGCGTCGGAATTGAAACCCCTGCAGTCAATTAACGCAATAGCATTATTCCCCAATCCGGAAGAGAAACTGATGCCGACATTATTAAAGAATGATGTGTCTATGCTATCCGCGTCATCCGATGGGACAAACATATACTGTTTCCCATTATTCAAATAAACATTTCCCTTTTCTCGCGAGTTGAAGATGGTCAAAGACTCTTTTTCACTCGGAATATTTGATGTTTTAAGGAAACGCTTCCCAATCAAGGCATTAATAACAGATGTCTTTCCAGAAGCAATATTGCCACACACTAACACACGTTTGACTCCTCTTTCGATGAACTCTTTATTGGTGAGCCGATGAAGGATAAGAGGGGCAGGAATACCCGCGCATTCCCTATTGAACTTGAAATAGTCCGAGACTTGGTTAAGGGCGCCTTTAGTGAACGTTCCACACACCTGGTCTTTAAGTAAATCATACAACGAATCAAGTAACTGTTGCGACAAAGTCTCGGCAAGATAGAACGCATCAAACAAGAACTCATACTTGTTACGAAAGAAATGCAATCCTTTTCTGTGCAAGGAAAGGGCCTTTTTTGCATCGTCCAGACTACCATTGGTCGAATCTGGTTTGAAACCGAGAATACTTAGTCCCCAAAGGCTCAAAAGAACATTTGAATATGAATTTTCTTTCGCTATCTCAGATATCACGTAGCAAAGTCCATTATAGTAGATGGCTCTACTACGAGAATCCTGCTGACACATCGGGTGGTTATCAATAGAACAACGATGTGTGATATATATTTCAGTATGTGTTGCCAATACGTGGTATAATTTAGGCAAATTTAATAAAAAACATTAAGAATTTCTATATCATAGAGGTATAAATCTTCAAAAGACCACCTGGCCACTCTTGTCCACCATTGTCCACCTTGTCCACGCTGTCCACCGGTGGACAAAGTGGACAGATGCGTATAATCGTCAGGGAATAGATGTAGGCCGATGGGAATATGCGGGCCGATGGTACCCTGATCCAGCGTCCTGCCGATGCCGGCGTTGATAAGGAAAAAGGTACTTGCTCGTCTGTCAGTTTGGTCTCCGGCAGAGCCTCCGTCCAAACAGCCAGACCAGCAACCTCTATTGCCACCCTTCGCTGTGAGACTGTGACCGGACAAGCCGGCCACAGACTCACGGACGCCCTCCGCTCCATTGGCCCTCGCCACAAGGCTCCCGCACTTTAAAGGAAAAGTGGTCACGGTCAGCAGTCGGTTGTTCCGCTCGCTGCGCTTGCTCCACAACCGCCAGCTCACCGTGCTGGTTTATGCCCCTCAGTCCCCGGAGGGGAAGATAATCACCCGGGAGCCGCAGTGCCAGCGCAAGAGTCGTACCCCGTATCCCGCTTTCCATAACATAATCCCATCGGAATTGTGTAACAGCCGCCGGCACCGTAAGTGCCCCGCATCAAGGGAGGAAGTATCAAGGGGTCAGGAGCCCGCAAAAACGGCCTACAGGGCGTCTGATTACACAATTCGGATTATGTTAAGGACGCTCCGTCGTCAAGGTGCGAAGGTCCTACCTTCGAATTCCCGGGTGAGGCGGCGGAGGACAAGCAGCCCCCCTCAAGGACCTCCGGCCTCCAGGCCCGTCGGGGGGCTGCGCACTTTGCGCGTCCTTCGTAGGAACGTCAGTGCCAGTTCGGGCAGCGCTCCACCCGCGGTCGGATAAACCGCCCGCGACTTCCGCTTTGAGGCTCGTATCAGGATAAAGTAGGTGTTCGAGGGCGCAAAGTACAACCACGCATACCGTCAGTGCTGTGCGAGGGTAAGAAGCCCGCAGGTGGCCTCAGTGCAGTGCGAGCAGTCCTCCGCCTTACGCAGCTCCGCTGCTGGGTCGTTCCAGGCCGTGACTCCTCTTCCTCCGCAAGCTCCGTCAGAAGAGTCCCGTCCCTCCACTCCGCGGTACGGCTTCGCCGTGTTTATCCCTGCCTGCTATTCCTCCACACCTCTGCCGGGAAGAATCCCGCCAGAAGTGTTCCGGGCAGGCAGGACACAGCCGTCCGCATCCGCTCCCGGCTGTTGGCGCAGACAGTGTCGGGATTCCGCTACGCTGCACCCGCCACAGACTGTGCCGGGGGCATGGTGCCAGGCCTGACGGCCATGAACGTTTTCCCTTCGATCCGGCAATGGGCCGTTCCGGCCCAGGCCCCGGAGGGAGTCTGCCCACCCACAACGTCGGTCTCTTCCGCTGTTCCAGGGAGCCTTGCGTCTCCCTTCCACGGCGCTCCAGAGCCCGCCGCCCCTCACGCTGCCAGACACCCTCCGGG
>Ga0256407_10010438_pt1 | contig 13055 bp, 11 predicted proteins | sample RumenRJG_04DNA_FD_193489 | JGI IMG/M metagenome (GOLD analysis project Ga0256407, IMG submission 193489) | Bovine rumen microbial communities from Lethbridge, Alberta, Canada - RJG_04 | ecosystem: Host-associated > Mammals > Digestive system > Stomach > Rumen | place: Canada: Alberta... | reverse complement strand
CTTCAAGGCGTCGATAACGCGGTCGATAGCCGCCAGGCGGTCTTTCTCAGGCATCTGTGCCAGCTCTTGCAGCGAGTCCTGCAGGTGGATGGCCTCGGTGTGTGGAACCAACTCGTCGAGCACCTTCGAGCGACTTGCCAGTTCCTCGTAGTCGGGACGGTCCTTGTCGAGCAGTCCGATGGCCTCGCCGTAGCAGCGTTGGGCGTCGGCATAGCGCTCCATATCCCAGTACAGACCGCCAAGACGCAACAGCAGCACGCCTTTCTCAATGCCCGAACGGGTAGCTTTCGCGGCACCATTCTCGTAGGCGCCGATGGCGTTCGCCGTGTCCTTCTGCAACAGGTAGATATTACCCATAGCGTAGTACATCTGGTCGAGGTAGTCCTTGTTGTTGTCGTTGCGGGCCATGCGTTTCAGCCGGCTAATCATACCCCTGCCGTTGTTAGAAGCCATCACCTCTGTCTGGGCAATGCGGGCGTTGAACTCCAGCTCGTAGGGCGGATTCTGGCGGACAACGTGCCGGTAGGCTTTATAGGCCTCCTCGCGGTGGCCGAGCTGTGTCTGTATCTGTCCCATCAGAAACCATTCGCGGGCTTTCTGCACTCTGCGCCGTTCATGCTTGATGACCTTATACAGATAGGGTACGGCATGTTCTAAGTCGCCACTGCGCAGGTAATAGTCGGCGTAGGTATAGTCCCAGTCCTTGACGGCACGGTAGTGGATGGAGTCGCGGCTCATGCCACGGATAACGTCCTCGGCATCGTAAATCCAGTCCAGCTCCGTGTAGCACTTGGCTAACCACGCCCTTGCAATGGCATTCTGCAGAGGCTGCGACTGGTAGAGGCGGCTCATGTACGAGAAGGTGGCAGCAGCCTCGTCGAACTCGCCCTTCTGAAACTGCGCCTTACCCATCAGTAGCCATGTCTTCCAGAGGAAGGGGTTGTACTCCTTGCGCGAAAGCCACTCGCGGTCCTTCGGTGTCTTGCGGCGCGACTTGTTCCACTCCGGGCGCGCCTTGATGCTATGCTGCTTGATGGCTTTCTCCATCTTCTCGATAGCGCGGTCGTACTGTCCGCCGCCTATCGAGCGACTCTGCTTGTTGCCGACGGCGTAGAGGGGCAGCAGCTCGGTGTGGTTGTCCTTGTTGCCCTTCTCCTTCTCCAGATTGCCGTCGATGAAAGCCTGCGAACCGTTGTAGTAGGTGTTGTAGCGAGCGGTGAACGAGTGCCACAGGCGGCTCTTCGACGTATTCTTCTTCGTAGAGCAGCCTGCCACCAGCAGTGTAGCAGCTATTATTATTAAGAGGTACGCGCGTCTCCGCATGTTCGTTTCTTTTTCTCTTCCATCAGGCAGTGCAGCTTGCACGAGCCGTCATCGGCCGACGTACACGTGCTGCAGTCGTGGCCAACGGCAATCTCGTCGCTGCCACCTTGCAGCCAGGAGGCTACAGCAGCCACTACCCCCAGTACGGCAAGAGCTATTATACAAACAACGGCAAAACTCATGCTTTATTTTATTTCGTCGACAAGAAAACCTGCTTTTGACAGGTCTTCCCAGAAATGGGGATACGATTTCGTAACCACATGCGGGTTGTTGATGGCGACGGGCTGACGCATACTGATGGGCGCAAACGAGAGGGCGATGCGGTGGTCTTCGTAGGTGTCGATAGCGGCATCTTCTGAAGGTTCACAGCGGGTACCGTCCCAGATGAGCTCGCTGTCATGCTGGTCGGTCAGCACAAAACCCAGCTTCCTGAGTTCCGTCTTCAGTGCCGCGATGCGGTCAGTCTCCTTGATCTTCAGTGTCGACAGTCCACTGAAGCGGAAGGGCACGCCCAGCATACAGCAGGTGACAACCACCGTCTGTGCCAAGTCAGGAGAGCCAGTGAAGTCGTACTCCAAACGGGGCACACAGCGGCCGCTCTTCTTCAGCGTCACCCGCTGAAGCTGACCCGCTTCCTGAGACTCGAAGACCGTCTTGACGCCCAACAGACTGAAGATATACTTCACGACAGAGTCGCCCTGCTTCGAGCCATCCATCAGACCTGCCAGTTCCACCGTGGCATCCCTGTCCTTTGACAGTGCCACCATCTCGTACCAGTAGCTGGCACCGCTCCAGTCGTTTTCAATAACATACTCGATGCTCCGATAAGGCTGCGGTTTCACGGTGATGGTGTCGCCCGAACTCCAATCGGCATCTGCACCGAACTCGCGCATCATCCACAGCGTCAAGTCAATGTACGGACGCGATATGATGTCGCCCGTCAGCCTAAGTTCCAAGCCCTCTTCCAGCACTGGCCCAATCATCAGCAGCGCTGAGATATACTGCGAACTCACGTTGCCCGCAATCTCCAGCACACCGCCCGTCAGTTTCCTGCCGGTGATGTGCAGTGGCGGGAAGCCTTCCTCTCCCACATATTCAATATCGGCACCCAGGCGTCGCAAGGCCTCAACGAGCACGCCTATCGGACGGTGTTTCATACGCTCTGTGCCCGTAATCGTGTGTTCGCCCCGCATCACGCTGAGGTAAGCCGTCATGAAGCGCATAGCCGTGCCCGCCGCCTTGATGTCAATCGTCTCGGGCATATAGCGTATGGCGTCGATGATGACGTTCGTGTCGTCACAGTCGCTCAGGTTCTGTGGCAACAGTCGTCCGCCACTGAGGGCGTAGATAATCAAGGCGCGGTTGGAAATACTTTTCGAAGCAGGTAGCGATAACTTTATGTTCAGTTTTGAGGGTGCGTTGACTATATATTGCATGATAATTGTCTTATTTCGGCACAAAGATACGTCAATTTTGAAGAAAAACAAAAAAAGTTCCTATAAAATTTGCAAATGTCGAGAAAAGTGTGTAATTTTGCACCCGCAAACGACTAAAAGGTCAGTTGCCAAGCGAAAAAGGATCGGGATTTAGCGCAGTTGGTAGCGCACACGTCTGGGGGGCGCGAGGTCGCTGGTTCGAGTCCAGTAATCCCGACCAAAAGAAAAAGATGAGCAATTCGTTGTTCATCTTTTTTTCGTTAAAGGAGTGAAAGGATGAGTAAGAACCTGTATATCATCAGTGGTTGTAATGGAGCTGGCAAAACAACAGCTTCCTATTCTGTGTTGCCTAAGATGTTGGATTGTCTGGAGTTTGTCAACGCTGATGAAATAGCAAAAGGTCTTTCCCCCTTCAACCCTGAGAGTGTTGCAATCGAGGCTGGCCGTCTGATGTTACAACGCATAGAGGATTTGCTTGCTAAAGATGAGACTTTCGCTATTGAAACCACCCTTGCTACAAAGTCGTATATCAATCTTGTGCGGAGGGCACAGGCGAAAGGCTATCAGGTGATTGTTCTGTTCTTCTGGTTGCGTACTCCAGAGCTCGCATTGCAACGTGTAGCAGAACGTGTCGCAAACGGAGGACACAATATACCCGATGATATTGTAAGGCGAAGATACGTAGTAGGCATTAGCAATCTTTTCCGCATATTCATTCCAGAGGTTGATTTTTGGAACATCTACGATAACAGCCAGAATCCACGCATACAAATTGCGCTTGGAGGTAGACGGGCTGATACTACAGTTTTTAATCACGCATTATATCAAGAAATACAGAGCTATGTCAAATAAAGAAGTACATGCATTGGCAGAAAAGATCAGAAAAGGCTTAGAGATTGCTGAGAGACAGATGCTTGAAGAAAAGGCATTGAGAGGTCAAGATGTTGTTATCTGTGACGATAACAATAATATCCAGCGCATTCCTGCCAGTCAAGTCATAGCGAATCAATTACAATAACAATAGAGATAGTTCACTCATTGTTAATCATTTGAGTGAATTGGGATAGCCGTTACGTTCCATTGTTTTCTGCGTGGCATCGGCCTTTTGCTGTTTTCTTGTTCATTTCATTGTTATTCCCAATTATTCTTCCAGCGCATCAAGTTTCTTTTTGAATTCGATCAGGTTTTCGTCGTCGAGCCAGTTGAGGTGATGCATACGGCCTTGCTTGTCGAAGAGGCGATAGGTAGGGTAGCCTGTCAGTCCAACATATTGCTCGACGGCGTGCTGCTGGTCGTCGGGCAGATTGTAGTGGACACAATTGGGGGCCGTAAGATTATACTCCGCAATGACGTTCTTCCACGACTTCTCAGGCGATCTGTTGGCAAGGTAGAGGTATACAATGTCGTATCCCCCAAGCTCGGCCTTGAGTTTGTGCGACTCACTCAACTTCCGCTTGCATGGTGCACACCATGTACCCCAGATGTCAAGATATACGATCTTGCCTCGATAAGGCTCAACAATTTTGTCAATAATGGCCTTACCGTCAGTCAGACCTGCAACATCTGACGACGGATGGATAACCAAATTCACAGCCTCTTCCTTTTCCTTCATCAGTTGCTTGAAGTAGTCGTTCTTTTTGACGATGACATTTCTAAAGAACGGTTCCTTGATGAGTGCGATGTAAGGCTCCAATTCTTCTGGCAATGCACATCTTTCGTGGTCTATGAACTCGTTGAGAATCTGCGTGTGGTGTACACTGTTGACAAGTGGATCGGTGCACAGAGAGTCGATGATGGCATTGGCAATGCCTTGCTCACCACCAACGCATAGCGTGTTCAATGCCTTCTGGTAGTCAGCACTTATTTGGATTATATTGACCACACCTACATACTCCGCGTATTTCTCCTGAACGCTACTGACAGAGTCATTGAGCACACGGCGGTCCTTTATTTGAGTATAAAGAGCGAATATCTCCCTATTCATTTTTTCTATCTGATTGATAGCAGCATGATTCTCGTCGCTGAGATGAAGCATACCTTTCGACTCAAGCCAAGGCAAGATGGAGGCCCTTCTCCACAGCACATTTATTCGCGGGTCGGCCCAAACATAACACTCGCGTTTGTATCTCAACATCGAAGACATTCCACTAAGCAGGTTGATAGGCAATGAAGTGTCGACAACTGAGTGCTCTTCTACCCATTGCATGATGTCGGCAGGCAACAAACGGCTATAGGTGTCATAGTGCATCATCAGTAGTTGGGAGCAGACACCTATGCGACAGCTCTCGCGTATATAGTCACGATAGCGTTTACTCAGGTTGGGGCGTTGGGCAAGGAAGTCCTTATTCTGAGCTACGCATTGCTCATAGCTGTGTATCCATTTCTGTGCCATGACCCTCACAGAGTCGTCACTCACGGGGTTGTCGATAAACCCTACATATCCCAGACTTGGACTCTCTGCCTGCAGTTCATTCTGCAGTCGGGCGTCATCACCCATAAAGAGCGTCTTTGACGACTTGTAGTCTTTCAACATAAAATACGTCTCGTCAGGCGTAAGCACAAGACCGACTCCATCTAAAGTCTCATGCTGACCGGTTTGTATATGTAAGGAGACTTCCTGTGTACCGACCAAGGGGACATTCAACTCGAAACGGCCTATAGAATCGACCTTAGTAGAATAACGAGAATAGTCATCTGTTGCGACGTTGCTGCATGAAGCCTCAATGATCAACTTGTTCTTGAGAATCTCCTTGGGGTATCTTAGCCAACCGCACACAACAGCATTTCCCTCTTTCAGTTCTGTGCTAAAAGAAGCGTTGTCGGCTGTTGGATAATCGGTCATTGAGTTGGCAGTAATAGCAGAGAGCGCCTGCTTCTTACCTGCAATATTGAATATGCGCTTACCCTCCTTTTCCTTGCCAATAATGATAGCTATCTTGTCGTTGTTAGAAGATAGAACAATCTTCTTGTCAGTTTTCCTGTCATACTGCCACACCTTATTATCATATACGGCATGATCATTGAAAAGACTGATAACCCACTCGCCCGTTTCTGCATCGCGCCAACTGCTATTGAACAGTAATGACTGCTTCTTGTGAGCAGGATCGGTGATGTCCCAAATCTTAAAAAAGTTACGTGCGTAACCCTCAACAAGATCAAACTGCTTGACGTCTTGAGGCAATGCCTGGAAGTGGAGTGCCACATCGGTTTTGCCGGATTCGGGAATAGGAATATGATTGTCGAGTGCAAGGTCTGTCTCACCATCGCGTGTTTTCTTTGCGCTGATAATTGAGTACGACTGCCCATCTTCAGTTTTGAGTACTGTACACTTTCCAAAGGAGAATCTGGCATTCGGACGATTCCTGACAGTAATATGCAGCACGGTTTCGTCATGACGAAATTCCACCTCGTTGACATTAAACTGGAATCCGTGTGGTTCGTTACGATAGCCTGGATTGGTCCAAACCTTCTGCGCCCATCCCTTGACAACGGTGAGTATGAGCAATAGTGCAATGATGGCTTTCTTGTTCATTTCTTATTTGTCTTTACCTTTTATTATATATACGCCGTAAACGCAGAAATATGGCGGTCGAAGACGTTAAAGATTCTTAACCGCAGGGCATAAAGAAGGGCGAGTCTGGGAGGATGATTGTGAGCAACGGCATGTTGACATTGTTTCCCTCTATGCGCTGAGCAACTTGGAAAAACAACAATAGGTGACACCTCTTACACCTGACACTTAACTCACTGTGTTTCAAGATAGTTTTCCTATAGGTTGGTAGCACCAAGTGTCGCACCTAAGGTCGCACCAACAACCGTGAAACATTTCTGTCGCGGCCTCTCGTTTTTCTGAGAGGCCGTGAAATTTTTCTGAGAGGCCGTGACGTTCCCGCCCACTTCCGTGAAACATTCGATGTATGCTTGGTGCGACACTTGGTGCGACCTTAGGTGCGACTATGCTACCAGAAAATGACTACTGATAATCAAGCAGTTAAGTGCCAGGTGTAAGAGGTGTGGGTATATAATCCTCAGAGTAGCTGTACTCGCTACTCTGAGGATTGACTTGATAATTGACCGTTATGATGCTTTACGGCACAAACACTTTCTTGCCACCAATGATGTTGAAGCCTTTCTTGGGCGTTGTCAGCTTGCGGCCAAAGAGATCGTAAATCTCTCCGTCTAGGGACTGAGCGGCCTTGATGTCGCGTATGCCAGAGGCATTATTGCTATACACCTTTATGGACGTAATATAGCCATTGTTCTTAACACCACAGAATCCCAACTGCCCGTTGGCAGTCATTGTGCAGTAGTACGCCTTTCCGTCACGTGTTTTGACAAATGTGAAGGGACCGTCAGGTTCGCCACTGCCGTTGGTCAGTGTGATTGCATTGGCAACGTCGGCAGAGGATTCAAACACAACGATATCTCCCTTGCTAAGGTTCAGCACAGCTGCTGAGCGCGTTGCACTATAGCACCATAATCCTCCCTTAGAGCCTCTTACCCACCAGCCTTTGCTGCCGCTTTCGCCTGAGTATGCTGCCTGCAGGGCCAGCACATTGCTCATTTCTGCAGGTGTTGCCACGTTGTATATCTTCTGTCGTTTGGCATTACCTGTCTCCCAAGCCGTTCCTCGCTGGTCGTTCTCGTTCAGTGTGATGTAATAGTCGCCCTGTGTAAAGTCAAGGTCGTGGACTTTCGTCATGCCAGACACATCGGGCAGGACTTCAGGCTTTTCCTCTATTGTCAGCGTTCCCTGTGTGTATGTCAGCGCATAGTTCTGGGCTGCGCCACCGCTCACGGTGATGGGGTACGTGCCGGGCTTCGAGGCCGACGTGGCTGTTGTCGAGGCAGTCGGCTTCGTGGTAAAGGTGTTGGTCTCCGAGTCGTTGTTACGGAAGCCGCTATACGTCAGCGTGAATGTCGGGATGGCGTCGCCCTCGGTAATGGTCACGTTCTGTACGCCTACCGTCAGCGGAGCCTTCCCGATGGTCAGTGTGCCGTCCACGTAGGTCACCTGTTCGTTCGTCACGGTGCCCTTCTCCACCTTAATAGGATAGGTTCCCACGGGCGAAGTCTTTGTGGCCGTCGTCGACAGCTTCGGCGTACCGTTGAGCGTGGCGCCGCTGCTCTTGTAGGTCAGCGCAGGCACGTCGTCGCCATAGGTCATTGTCTTGTCATTGGCCGTGATGGTCACGGGCTGCACAGCTTTGGCCGTGATGGTCAGCGTTCCCTGTGTGTATGTCAGTGCATAGTTCTGGGCTGCGCCACCGCTCACGGTGATGGGGTACGTGCCAGGCTTTGAGGTCGACGTGGCTGTTGTCGTGGCCGTCGGCTTCGTGGTAAAGGCGTCGGTCTCCCAATCGTTGTTGCGGAAACCGTTATACGTCAGCGTGAATGTTGGGATGGCGTCGCCCTCGGTGATGGTCACGTTCTGTACGCCTACCGTCAGCGGAGCTTTCCCGATGGTCAGCGTTCCGTCCACATAGGTCACCTGTTCGTTCGTCACCGTACCCTTCTCCACCTTAATGGGGTAGGTTCCCACGGTCGAGGTCTTTGTGGCCGTCGTCGACAGCTTCGGCGTACCGTTGAGTGTGGCGCCACTACTCTTATAAGTCAGCGTGGGCACTTCGTCGCCATAGGTCATCGTCTTGTTATCAGCCGTGATGGTCACGGGCTGTGCGGCTGCCTTCACCGTGATGTTGAAGCCCACCGCTGAGCACTCGTGGCTCTCAGCTGCAGTGTTGGCTGTGCGTACGGTATAGAGACTGCCGCTGAAGCTGCCCGTCTGCTGTCCTACGGTGATGGGCAGGCGCAGCAGCGTGCCGTTGCGCAGCAATTCTAAGTCCGTGTGGCAGAGTACGATGAGGCGGTCGCCATTGGCCATCGTCTGCACGCTCAGCGTATGAATGCCGGCGGCATTGCTTTTCGTGATGGCACTCTCGTTGAGCGTTACGCCTTGTGGCAGTGCGAGGTTGAACTGCAAGGCAGTCACGCCAGCCATACCGCTTGCGCTTACCTCCAGCTCCGCCTGTCCGCCCGCTGTCGCCTCAATGGAAGCCACGCTGAGCGTCTGTGCCGTTGCGTCGCCTGCTATCGCCAGCAACGCTACTATGGTTTGTAATATTCTTTGTTTTATCATATCACTTTTCTTTTCTACTTCGCCAACTTTTGTGAACAAAGTTTCCCGATTCACAAATCTCGGCGAACCACATTGTTAGGAACCTCTTAATGTCCCTCTAATTATTTCACCAGTCGTATTAATTGTATTATTGTCAACTTGTGCTCCGTTCCAATCAATATCTACTGCATTAACTATACCTTTACTGTTTTCACCAAAACTGTTTTGCCCATTTATTCTTATTGGACCAGTTCCAACAGTAACTCCCCCTTTATCTTTTACTGAATTAAATATTATGTTATTTTGTTCTATTTGTACCATATTATAATTTATCTATATTTATGAAATTCTAATTTTTACTCCAGCGCCGATAGGAAGTTTACTATAAGTAGCCCATATCTTACATCCTGGTATTGTTGTTTCATCAACATCATCTTGATCTACTAAACCACCTAAATCAGGATCATACATAGTTACAGTTTTATCATCATTAGTTAATATGTAAATTTTTGATCTTTCTGTAGAATTATTTGTAAATGTTTGTTCAGTAGGATATGATGTTACTCTTTGTGCTTGTGATAATGATGTTGGTTTAGTTGTTCCTACATACCAATAATAGATTGTTTCTGTAACGCCATAGTTAAGTTTACCACTATACTTTTTCTGAGTCTTGTAGATATGGTATCCGTAGGCATCAGTACAGTCATAGTCTATAGCAGTGCCATTTGGGTCCGTGAGAGAAGATATGAACCATTTCTCAGGCATAACAAAATACACATATTGGTCAGCTGCTGTCACAGAGCCAGTCTTGGGGATTTGACTCATAGCGATTTTGCTCGCAATATCTGTGAAATTAGTCTCTGTCACGGCATTGCCCCCATTAACACCGGCATACCAGTAGTACATTTTCTCACCAACCGCGCCACCTGCGTCCTTCATGATTTTCATAATGGACACGAGGTCAGCGACATCTACAGTACCATCTTCGTTTACATCACCCTTCAACGGGGTGCTGTTCTGTGCAAACGTGCACACACTCGTCAGCAGCATAGCTGCCATCAGGAATAATTTCTTTGTTTTCATAATTGTTGTTTGTTATAGGTTATTAAATATTTCGATAATGAATAGGATATGAATCGCCGTGACGCTTAGTTATCTGCTTATTCATGTACATTGAAAGAACTGCAGGATCTGTTACTTCATATCCAGTAAAAAAGTAGCGAGAAGGTTTGCCAACAGGGGTTGGCTCTGGTTGCCACTTCTTGTCATCCATCTTAAAAACAGCACGAATTACTCCCTGATATTCACTCAGAACATAATCGGCCTGATCAGCCCTAGGCTTACTCAGTCGCCAACTTTTACGAGTAGCATCATAGATGCTTATATTTGCTTTATATGTTCTATTGATATTGATAATCACCAATTTGTCATTTACATTACCCAATGGAGTACTACTATATTGAGCATCCAATTCTTTTGCATTCCGGATTCCGAGTTCTCGCATATCATGCCCACATTGCAGGTTTGTCATCTTTGCATCAATTTTCCTTTGCTTTGTTTCTTTATTGGTGAGCAAGTCAATAAGGACAGATTCAACAATAAGGGCCTCATGTTCACGTAACCCATGCCTTAAGATAAGGCATTTTACTTTCTCTCCTCTTTTAATAATTCTACGAATAATCTCAATCTTGTCACTTGGTGTAACATCGCTTGGCTTTAGTGCATCACGAGCATGTGCAAATACTCTGTCGTCATGTCCTTTTCCTATGTAGAAAATTTTTCCGTCTTTGGGATCAACAAGCGCATAGACATAATAGCCTAAGTGCTGTTTTGTTAATGGGTTGAACTGTTTCATAATAATATTGTTTTAGAAGTTAATAGAATTATAATACTCACTAAAATAGACAGAAAAAGAAAACGTGGACTTTTTACTTCGTCTACGTTCTACAGGTATCGCCAAACACCCAACATGCATATCCGAGTAAAAGCCCACGCCATCGGCGTGAGCATCCTTGCTTTTACTCTTGCATGTTCTTGAAATTTTGGCGAATTTGTAGAACAAGATTCAAGCGGACGCTTCTTATCTTAATATGTCTTTATGTCTTGTCGTTTATATCATACGCAGTACGGTTTGGTTAGACGATAATTGATCTGTGTTAGAAGATGGCAGCCTGGGTGACGACCTTCTTTAAGGCCGAGACAGGGAAACCTATCTTATGGAGAATCTCTTCAAAGCGAGTACGTTCGTTGTAAGGAATGGTTAACTCGTAGGTCATCAGTTCACGTGCATCCTCCGCAGGAACAGGCTCAAACTCGTAGTAGGAGTCTGCTTCAGGCAGATAGTCCTCTGGGATTGCTGATGGCTGTACGAGCTTGATGTCATGATAATGAATGTCGTTGTCAACATCAACAGAGTAAAGATAACCGTCGTTGGGGGTTTCAATGAGTTCGAGAAGTGTAATCTTCTTACCTATATATTTCTGAAGACTGGCCAGACTGACACGGAGTACCAGCCAGCGGTTGTCCTGACTGTCACGGTCTACCCAATAGAACAGATAGTCGTCGCCCTTGGGGCTGACATAGTGTGACAGGAGTGGGCCGTCGAAAGTAATAAGATCGGCCATCTTCTTGAACCCGCTGAAATCATATTGTATGTCGTAACCTTCAATCTTTCTCATCTTTTTTCTCAATTAAGTTCTTGGTTATCTGAAAGGTTTTATTCAAATCGCAAGCTTCGTATTCGTAGAAATCGAAGTGACCGTTAGAAGCCGTCTTCGTTTTCCGACCATCTTCATTGGATAATTTCCCTTCTGACAATGAGTCGCCAATAGTACTTGCAATATTCTTGAATGCTTTACGCAGGTTGAGATAGAACAACTCGGCCTTTTCTGTTGTGGAAAAGCATGAGAGCGCAAGCAATGAGGTGTTACCTTTTCCATTGTTAATGTCCTGAAGCATCCGTTTCGGATTGCTCAAGTATTGTGGGATGTGATTCTGGTAATCTGCTCCCGAGAATGCAAAGCGACAGGCATTCATATCATTGGGAGCAAAAAGTTCCGGCAGTTGACAGCCTAAAGCCAGCAACATATCAATCTGTTTCTGATATTTGAACTTTTCTTCCTTCATCATTCTGATTTGTTCATACGCCTGCAAAGATAAGCATTATTCCTGAAACTTACAAGAAAAACACAAAAAATCTCCGAAGCGGTGGGCTTCGGAGAATTTGGAGAAATAAGATTCAAACGGACGCTTCTTATCTTATGTATGTCTTTATGTCTTGTCGTTTATATCATACGCAGTACGGTTTGGTTAGACAATGATTCTTTTTCCTTAAACAATTGTACCTGCATACAATTGCTCGATAGGGAATATCAAATCCCAGTTCTTTCCCCAAACGACGTTGCCGCTATCAATGGTGAAACGGCTGAACTTACGGGGATCAAGATACTTGTTGTATTGAGGATGTGGGTGACGGCGGATGAAGTCACCAATATCAACCACCCTGGTAGTATTGTCGCTGAATGTCAGGCTTTCGTTTCAATGATTCTGCCGCAAAGATAGGCATTATTTTTCAAAGTTGAAAAGAAATCAGTGAAAAATGTATGTCTTGTCGGCAAATAAGCTTGATGAGAAAGTTTTTCGTTGTAAATGAAGCGTCATTGAAAAATAATCACTATCTTTCCTCTATAAACTTGAAAAACAAATTGCCCCGCCAAGCTAATATCTAGGCAGTGAGCAATTTCTAAGCGAGACGACAATTTGACACGGCAACCTATCAGTTTCCGTGTTTTGAATAATACTTTCCTCTTCGAGCTGTCGGCTCAAACTGGCTTTCATTGCCGCCCATGCCACTGGTTAATTTGCAAACGGGGTATAATCCACCACAAAGATAATAGCCTTGCCGTGGGCGGTATATTGTGTCACCCGTTGCTTTCGCTGACGGATGTCTCACAATCGTTTTTGACAGTGAAGTCCTTGTAGTCGGTCTCGTCGTTAAGCACATGCCATATGGCAATGAGCAGTTTGCGTGCTACAGCTACGAGGACTTTCATCTTGTTCTTCTTGCGGACTTGTGTCTGATGGTAGGAGAATCGGCTGAAGAAGCAGTCCTTTGTACGGCTTGCTCCCCAGGCACACTCGATGATGGTCTTTCGCAGGAATATATTGCCATGAGTGAT
>Ga0256407_10010436_pt1 | contig 13057 bp, 10 predicted proteins | sample RumenRJG_04DNA_FD_193489 | JGI IMG/M metagenome (GOLD analysis project Ga0256407, IMG submission 193489) | Bovine rumen microbial communities from Lethbridge, Alberta, Canada - RJG_04 | ecosystem: Host-associated > Mammals > Digestive system > Stomach > Rumen | place: Canada: Alberta... | reverse complement strand
AGAGATTATTCTTCTCTATCTTCACCTCCTCACACCTCTTGACGTTTACAGGTATTTTACGCTTGCATGCCACCTGGCAGTTCTGTATCACGACCTTTCCTATCCAAGGAATCCTGGCACCGTCCTTTATTCTTCCGCGAGTAACAAGGAATCCTCCCTCACAATCCATCACTGTTACATTCTCTATAATAATATTGTCAACAGAATCACGCCTGTTAGGCTCTATGTCTATAGCATATTCTGGTGCAGTACCACCCACATTCGTGATAGTACAACTTCTGATTGTAACTCCATTCGCCTTCGTTACAGATATACCCTGCCTACGTCCATGATCTAACTTGCATTTCTCTATCAGTACCTTTTGAGAATTACCTCCCACATATATACAATCCCCCCAGCAATCTTTGATAGTCAATCCTGATATGGTTGCGTTTACGGCTCCTTTTAGATTGATTCCCATACCCCATTCACCTTCTTTGCCAGTATGAGTATGCTTATCACCTATAATCGTGCCGTTGCCTTTTATGTTTATGTTCTCTCCTTTTGCTTGAATAATATCGCAACTCTTAAGGTTATTTGGAGTTAATCGAATGGTCCCTTTGAGAATGAAGTCCGTATTACTGCAAAGTGGCACACATACTTTTGCTTTCTGTTCCACCATTACCTTATAGTCCCCCTTTTCTATCACAATCCTGTTTTTCACCTTCGGATGCGCCAATGATACCACATCTCGCAGAGAATTCTCATAGCTCAAATCTACGAATAGTTTTGTTGATATCTCTGGTATATCCCAGCTACCCTGTATGGTAACTCTGTTGAATGCCTTTCCTTTGCATCCAATCTTTGTCATATTACCATAAAGAACACCATTCTTTATTATTCCACCTTTAAAGACTAAGGTTTTACCAACAGGAATTTTGCATACATATCCCTTTAAGTCAACATCCTTAATTATTATTATCTTATCTCCATCAACAATACCAAGAATTGATGCATTTACTGTGTCAGCAATTACCTTCTTTTCTTGCTGTGGCGTCTCTGCATTTCCAGAACCGCATGACAGGAACACAGCCACAGAGATTATCATCAATATCCTAAATATCATCTTTTTCATTATTTATTTCTCATTCGTCATTTCAACGTACAGTTTAGAGATGAGAGTAAGAGTATTTGAGAGATTATATTTTGTATTCATAATGCCCTTATTCACCTCCGTTCTATTCCTTTGAGGCATAGCCATCGCCTTTTCCGCCCATTTCGCTGGAGCCTCATCCAGAGGCAATGACAATACACACTCTGTCAGGTGTGTATCCATCGGAACTGTATCAGACTGCACTATGTTCAATCCCGTTGCCTGAGCCTCCAAAGAGACCATGCCAAAACCTTCAAACAGCGAAGGGAATATAAACAAATCCATCGCCATCATGTGTTCATTTACGTTGGGCAGATTCTGTCTGAATATGATGCGGTCCAGTATTCCAAGCCTCTTAGCCTTCTCCACCACATCTTCCTTCAGTATTCCCTCGCCTATCAGCAACAGCCTTGCATTATCATTCAGCTTGCATATCTCATAAAACACATCCAGCAAGAAAGTGTGGTTCTTAGGAACAGAAAACGTACCAGCATGACCACATAAAAATTCTTGTTCCTTTACACCCAGTTCTTTTCTTATAACCTCTCTCGTTTTCTCATTAAACATAAAGCGCTTTACGTCTATCGCATTAGGCATTTCATAATAACGTGGATAGCTCTTATAGTCCTCGCCATACAACAAATGCGCAGCACTCTCTGAGCAAGCAAACCAATAATCAGCCTGTTTCTTCGTCATCCTGCTGAACACCCGCTTGGTCAATCTCTCTATTATGTTGCCTCTGAAACCCGTGCTGTGTATATGTGCTATAGTCCTGCATCCATGTTGTTTTGCCACATTCAAGTATATCCCAGCAGAATTTGTAGAATGACCATGCACTATATCGTAATGGTGCTCCGTTAGAAAAACCTCCCACCACCTTTTAAATGACATCCAGTTATATACCTTAAATACAGGGAATATATGTATCTCGCTACCCAATGCCCTCATATCCGGTCCCCATCCACCAGGGAAGTCGTTGTTGATGGCAAAGTCTATCTGAAATCGCTCACGGTCTATATTGCGAAGCACATTCATAATGAATGCCTGCGTTCCACCCCTACGAGTGTTGCCTAGCACCATCAATATCTTTATCTTATCCATTACTATATGCTAATTTAAGTTCTTCACTTCATTGTTTGCATACACTAAAGTGTTAGAAGGTATGTCTTTATATACAACCGCATTAGGGGCTATTTTGCAATTCTCAGACACTTTACATGATATAATACAGCATCCTGCTGAAAGATAACAATTATCTCCTATCTCTATCTGCCGTATTTTCTTTGTTTTACCCTCGTTTACACCAATTGTAACATGATGAAATATCGTCACATAATCCCCTATTACTGCCTTAGGCGAAATAACCACCCCCATCGCTCTGTGAGGAAGTCGAATATGGTTTCCTAATACAGCCTTATATGATATTTGAGCATCCACGCCAAGCATAAAGTATATTATATTTTTTGCCCCCCCAAGTAGTTTCAAAAGGAGATGATTACTTCGCATATAAAATAAATGCTGAATCCTATAGATAGCAAGTATTACAAAACTTGCTGTGCTATTAAGTTCCCTGTCTATTTTTAGACTCTGCCAAATACTCAAATCCATTGTTTTTATCGATTAGAATGTAATACTGATACTTTATTTAATTGCATTCTTCCTAATATAGTAAGCTAAGAATAAGAAAATGAAGAAGTTAAAGTCAGGAAGACCTTTTAGATTTAAAATAAGCAAATACACCGCAAGTGTTAGAACAAATAACTTCGATTCTAAATCTTGCAGATAAAGTTGTTTTAATATATAATACTCATAGTAAAAATAACCAAAAATAGTTCCTAAAATCCCAAAATAAAAAATATTTCTCATATATCCCACATCTGTATGCATATAGTAAGAGTTTCCTTCTTTAGACAGCCCATCTCCAATGAAAAAAGTTTCAATCCCTATCTGCCTATTATACATTGATCCCATCTTACTTAAACTTTCTATTTCGTCAAGTTTATCATAATATTCAAAAATTTCAAATGCATGAGACGTGTTCATTCCCTCAAACAAACCTGAGGCAACTACCATATAGGTAATTATTGTAATTGTGAATATTCCTTTTAATATTTTCGTTTTATTCTTCACTGACAGGACATAATATATTCCCCCCAGAGCAGTACCTACAATGGTTGTTCTGGCTATAAACAATCCCACGACTGCCATGATTAAAACGAGAGCCATTCCCCAAAACTGATGAAGCCTCTTTTGTGCCATCAAATAAAAAGCCAGAATTATACCCATTCCATTAGTCACTCCTCCATTAAAATAGTTGTTTTTTCCTATTCCTATTATTCTGGAGCCAAATTCAGAAGTCCTTTCCACTTTATCCATATTAGTGAAATCCTGAATACTCAATATGAACGACTTAATTCCAGAATTAATAAATCCTGCTAATGATATAAGATCATTTACCACGATTGCCATAATAAACATTATTAACAATGTGTCTATAGACCATTTCTTGGGCATCAAATATGCTATTAATACTGCACCATTAATATATATTACATTTCGTATGACAAATTGTACGTACCAGAAATCGGTTGTACCATTCAATGTTACAGTCAAAATTGAGAATAAAACCTGAGTCCAATTAGCTATAATTAGCCCATAGTACATTCGTGGTAAATTTGGGAGTTTTGTTAATACAAAAAGCGAAGCTAACACAGAGACATATTCTCGCGTTCCAACTTTCTCAGGTCCTACAACTGGTAAAATATTAAAAATGTATAGGAATAGTGCCACAAGCACGATTATTGTCGCACAAATATTATGTATATTAATTTGTCTAAGTAACATATTGCATTTAAGAATTATCTCGGTAGATTCATATTCTATGATAATAATAACCTAAATTATTTTTCAGCACAGTCAAACTCATTAATGGGGAAAGGAGTACATCCCATAGTCCACCCCATCGTTGTTTACTACGTAAGGCTAAATTGATGGCAAATCTGACAGCTTCTGTTTGATAGGCTAATGTGTTAAACCATTCGTTTTTCTTCATTTCGCACAAGATGCGATAAAGTAAATCGACATAGTTAGCTACACTCTGTCTATTTACCACTACACTTTTGACAAACGGCAAGACTAATAGATTTAGTTCTTCATCCGTGAGAACGATATCCATTGATTCTAAGAATCTTTTTCTGATTCTTTTTGCATTTGCCACTTGTATGTCTTTTTTATTTTTTGACACCTGAGCATCTGACATTCGATAGCTCAACAAAGGCATGTCTATATTTGCGAAAGAAAAACCTCCTTCGAAAAGCCGTTCCCATAGGTCATAATCTTGTGCACAAACGAAAGATTCATCGTATGAGTACCCTTCATCTATTATAGATCGCCTAAAAATAACAGTTGGGTGTGTAAAAGCTGAACGTAGAACAAATACTGATTTTATATCACCATCCTGGGTGTAAGTATTGTAAGTCTTTGACGTTTCTCTTTCTACTTTCAATATTTTTCTCCCAGTACCACATACAGTAATACCAAGATTTTCTTCCATATACTTAAACTGTATCTCCATACGATGTACATCACTGATATCATCAGCATCCATACGGACAATGTATTTACCTTTTGCTAATTTCAATCCTTTGTTGAGCGATTTTGTCAAACCAATATTCTCTTCGTTGACACATATAATAATTCGAGGGTCTAACTTTTCATATTCCTTTAGCAATGCAAGCCCTTCTGTATAGGAAGGGTTGTCACTAATAATTATAAACTCAAAATCAGAGAAAGTTTGATGAAGAATTGAATCTATCGACTGCCTTAACCATTCTAACGGTTCCTTATAGACACTCATTATTACAGAAATCGAAATCATACCATTACCTTGAATATTCTAAATTTACCAACCTGAAAAGTAAAAATTATTCCTTAATAAAATCTTTAACAAATGGAAAAACTTTAATTGAAGTAGAATCTGTATACATCAGACTTTTGTCTGACTTTACTGACACATCAGCCAAATCAAGATACTTTTTTTGTATATCTGCATTCCAATATCCACTATTCTTTTTTGTAAAATCCTGATATTTACTCTTATCTGATGAAAGAAACTTATAATGCTTTAAGACGCATCCAAAATCATTAATTGGATTCTTCCTTAAAGGAAAAGTCGTGTGATTCCCATCAGGGAAATTATCTTTTGTATAATAAATAATCGGTGTCTTATCCAAACGGAGATTATACAAATTCAAGCATCTCCCTCTCATGCCCCCACGAAGCATACCATTTATAAGTTTGTAATAGTCACTATCTCCATCAAAAAATACATAGTCTTCATAGAAATTTTCAGGGTGTTCTGCTTCATCAAAAATTTTATAAGATGGATACATGTCAAGCATGAATCCACTAACGTTCTGTATTCCTTTTTTTTCTAAAATCTTAACATATTTGTCAAGTTTAATATCTTCCATTTCTGGATAGACTAAAAACTCATCTGCATCTAACCATAAACACCAATGATTAAGACCCACATAAGATAAAGCTTGCAATTTCCACCCTACCTTTTTCATACCTTTAAATGGATAAGGTGCTTTAAATAGTGTGACATCGTCCTGTCCTTCTAAAAAGTGAAAAGATTCATCTGAAGAATTATTATCTATAAAAATAAAATGTTTGACGCCTAATTCCCTATAATAAGGTAGGAATTTCCTTAAATAAATGTAATTATCCTTTTGTGTACAAACTACAATAGGCGCATTATAATCATCTTTATTTACGGATTCTTTAATAAGCTCCAATTTCTCAACAGCAAAACCTTCAAATAAATTCACCAGATATGAAATAGAGGGGCTTTTTGATTTGAAATTATACATATCAACGAACATTTTCTTCCAATCATCCTTCTCTTTTGAAAAATTGCCTGGTAAGTCGAGGCTTTCAAAAGTAAGTATCATTTTTTCGAAAAACGTCTTTCTCCTTTTTCTTTCTGATGGATATAATGTTATAAATCTCAACACCCAATTTTTTATCTTATCAGATACTTTTTCTTTGACTATTAACATACGTTTCTATTTAATTCGTTTTATTATATTTAGAATGACCTTACGCTATAATGATGGCCACTTAATATCGCAGAATGCCTTTGTATAAAGGGATTATGCGCAAGTGAGATTGAATATTTAACCTCACCAACCTCAAATGCCCTTTTTAATGGCAGGACAAACCTGTTAAGTGGGGTTAGTGGGGATTTCACGCGCAATACGTCAGAATTGACAGCCTACGGTAATTCTTTTAGATACTTTAAGGATTCTATTCTTAACAAATCCAATTTTCTTTTTATTCTGTCATAATCCAAAAGAGGTAAAGATGGTATATCAGAATGCGGAGCTAATATATGATTTTTTATACCTACACTATTTAGAAGTGTTTCTGCTCTATTTGAATTATTGTTATAAGATGCGAAGAATTCTTTTTCAAATATAATAGAAAAGGCTAACCCATGAAAGGATGACGTAAAAACACATTCTGCTTGTTTTATCAAATCTAAGAAAACATATGGCCCCGCAGTAGTATATAAAAATTTTGTTGATTTTTGTGTTGCTGTTCCAGATAGTATCACTAATTCGCACCCATGTTTTTTTGCATAATTTCTTACCTTTGCAATATCAAATGCGCTAGTACCAATACTATAAAGTAACATATATTTAAAATTAAGAGAAGATTTTAAAGGTATTATATTCTCCCATTCCTTTTTATCTAGTAATAATGTTGGGTCCAGTGTTACTTGAATATTATCAAATCCCAAGTTTAAAAGTAACTCTTTAAGATTTTCCTCTCTGACAGCAATCTTGTTCATATGAGATACCAGATTCTTCACTCTATCCATATCTTTATTTGACGATGGCAATATACCCATACTTGCGGAATATGCTACATGGCATTTTGTTTTGAAATTATTATCTCCAAAATAAACAGGATTATAATCTCTTAATTCTGAATGTTTTCGCCATATCTGGTCACTACCATATATAATTATGTCATACTCTTCTTTCACACTACGACAATAAGGATATAAATATACCTTATAGAATTGTTCAAAATTACTTATTCGTTCTTGTCTGGACCTATAATACTTTATAGAGTCTATAATATATTTCAAACCACCCAATATGCTTATATATTTAAATTTCTTTAAAGAAAAAGCTTTATATTTTAAAGAGTGATATTCGGGCCAATAATCCACATAATATGCTTCATGTCCCATTTTTTCTAAAATGAAACGGGTCGCTATAGCCTGAAGACAAGCACCATAATTTAACGTACGATGATATGTTAATATTCCTATTTTCATATCTGCTGCGGTATGATTTTGTGTTATTATATTTTCTTGAGAAACGCTTTTACACCAGATTTCGCCTTGTCTGTTATTTGTTCTAACAACGGACTGTTGATGCCCTTTATATGTCGCACAGCATCCAGATTGGATATTTCTTTTGCTTTGTCAGCGAAGATTTCAAATATCATTGGCTTCTCTGTTGGCTCTTCAGATACGAAACGAGCATAAACAGCCTCAAACTCTTCCTTATTAGAAGCTGTAATATACTCAAAACCTAAGTCTTCAGCATAATTCTTCACCAATGATTTTGACATATTACCGAAATGACCACCTGCTGCTATATACATATCTGCAGATTCGCCAAACGCATAGCCTGGATGGTCTTTCTTTCTGAATTCAATTCCTCGTCCGTTATTAACGAGTAAGATTCTAACATTATTGCCGATATGCCTATTGCCTAAAGAATTCAGATCATAAAAGAAAGCCAAATCACCAACTGCAAGGTAATGAATCTTTTGAGGATTAGCCAATGATGCGCCAATCAAGGTTGATACTGCTCCATCTATGCCAAATCCACCAACGTTACAACTACTTTGAATAGAAGGGTTCAATTCAAAGAAATTCCATGAACGCAAAGAATTGAATATACCAAAATGTAGAACAGAGTTCTCTGGCAAACATGCAGATAACCTCTTTGCTACATAAATATTTCCAAATTCCAATTCTGGAAATGCAGACAAACATTCCTGATACTCTGCCTTGCAACTGTTGAGATAAGAATCTTTGTTCCCTTCAACAGTGGCATAGTGTTTAAAGAAGGAAAGTTCATCTATCTCAAACACTCTATCGATTTTATTGAACAAATCTCTTATTTCCCCATCTTCGCTTACACGCCATACATTCTTCGGCTTAAGAGCGCCTGTCGTATATGTGTCACCAGACACCTCTCCAATATGTATCAACAAATCTGGAGATAATAATTTGCTTCTATAATTTTTCTGAGCACATACTAAAGCAAAATTTACCTGATATTTTCCGCTATAACCACTCGTATGATCACAGAATACTACTGCATCATGAATAGAACAGAAATTGTCTATAGCTCTTGTCAATTCCTCCGACATTTTAGCATGAGATCCCACGAATATAGCTGTCTTGCCCACGGTAATATCGGGAAAAGAGGCCTCTTTCTGATAATAGTTTATTGCTTTTACATTAGGTAAAGACTCTGTATCAAAACCGCGAGGCGATGCAACTATATCTATTAGTACTGGACCTCCTCCATGCCTTTTCAGTTCAATCAAGGCTTTGTTGATTATCGTAGTGTTATGAAGTTCATCCTGTTTATTACTGATTTTGTTTACAAAAGCACTATACCTTACAGTGTCTTTCGGGGATTGAGTTCTGTCTATTACCTGCGAGCGTAAATTACCTATAGTGTGCTCACCATGAGAACCTGCTATGACTAATATTGGCAACTTTCGGTAGTAAGCCTCTGTCAATCCTGACATATAGTTGCGAGAAGCTGTTGCTTCTGTACATATTATCGCTACAGGTTCCCCGCTCTCTGCTGCTAAGCCACAAGCCATATAACATGCACTACGCTCATCTACTGATGAATACATCTCAAAGTAATCATCATGCTGCATACTACCCACGATGGCAATATTTGTGGTTCCAGGAGAAGCTATCACTTTCTTTACCCCATGCTTCTTCATTAAAGCAAGGAGTATCAGGGCATTTTTATCGTTGGAATACTTATTCATTTACTGAAGATAATTGAAATATTATTATATAATTTTATTTCCATCTTGCATTTATGGATTTTGCATTATTGCATGTTATAATCTGACCAGAAATACATCCAGCAGCATCAGATAACAGGAAACATGCAGTCTCAGCAACTTCCTCAGGCAAATATACCCGTCCTAACATATTTTTTTTATTGTATAAATTGCCATCCGTTCGTTTTCCCGTCATATCTGACATTGTAACTCCTGGAGCCACCGCATTAATACGAATTTGGTCTTTAGCAAATAAATATGCGAGTCCTTGAACCATACTATTAACTGCAACCTTTGTAAATCCATAAGGACGAAAATCCATCATATCACCAGTTTCTGAAGATATAAATAACACATCGCCTTTTAATTCTTTTTCTTTCCAAAGTCTGATGACTTTTTGTGTTAAGAAAAAAGATCCCTTCACGTTAGTATTAAATTGAGCATCAAATGTTTCTAGTGTAACATCAAAAAAAGTCTTTTCGTGCAATGAAATTCCTGCATTATTAACCAAAGAAGTGATGCCTCCTAACATTTCTTCTGATTTCTCAATAAAACTGTCAAAGGCAGAAACATCTGATACATCCAATGTAAGGTACTTACAACCTATTTTATCAGCCGTAGCTTTTAAAACGGATTCATTCCGCCCAGCTATAAGAACTGAAGCTCCTTCATTTACAAACTTTTCTGCCATAGAAGCACCTAATCCTCGACCTCCTCCAGTTATTACTATTTTTTTACCTTTTAGTTTACCAGATGACTCTATGTACGTTATCTTTGCATAAACTGGTCTTTTCTTACCACTAAGTAAAAAAGACAAAATATGTTTCAATTTCGATCTTATCATTTATTTTGTTTGTTATACTATTTCAATCTTCTTTTCATATTCCCAATCCACATTTTATACAAGGTGTATAGCACATAACTATAGAAGTTGTTTGCATTAGAGAAATAATTATCGAAAACTTTTTTAAGTTCGCACAAAGAGGCATTCTTTTGTTTAAAGAAATACATAAAGCCTCTATTTTTCGAATCTTCCGCATCCCTTCCTATCTCTGTGACAAACCTATGAGTTATCTTAGCATATTCTTCCATAAGACTAGCTGCCCAAAAACAGTGTTTTGCCATTCTAAGACCATTCTTACTCTCAAGAACTGAGTTATCGTTCTTCACATGCACATACACAGGTTCTGAACATGTGGCATATTTACCTTCTTTTGACAGCAACTTAGCCATCAGCAATCTATCCTCCAGATAGGCTAACCCAGGTTCAAAAACATATTCTTTTCTGTCAAATAGAGAAGCGTGAAACAGATCGCCCCACATTTCATGTGATCCCTTTGGATAATCATGAAGTATGGCACAATCTTTAAAAGTAGGATAACGTTGACTCTTGCGCCCATCTTTAGCTATTCTTTCACTATTGCCCAGTACTATTTTGCAACCTGTCTCTTTGGCTACATCAAGCAATAACTCGACACCATTAGGATAATAATAATCATCTGCGTCTGAGAATGCAATCCACTCGCCCTTGGCAATTGCTAAAGCTGTGTTCCTTGCAATACTTACGCCTTCATTCTCCTTGTCAATGACAACTATACGGGCATCCTGACTCTTCATATCATGGACTATGGATGATGTTCTGTCCGTACTGCCATCGTTTACAACAATAATTTCAATATTACTGAATGTTTGACATAGCAAACTCGATATACATTTCTCAATATATTTCTCCCCGTTATAAACAGGAATTATTATAGATATTAGTGGATTATTCATGTTATTCAGCTAATGCTTTATTTAGAAATTCCATCGAATTCATTTTATATTCATCAAGTTTCCTGTATGCATCATCAGAGATAGGATTCAACATAGAAATATCAAATTGAGATGCATCCTCTATCAAGCGATTTTCTAAGCCAAACATTTTTAGCAAAGATTCGAAGCGAGAACATCCCCTTTTCTTATTTCCTATCACCACGAATGGCTTATGAAACAAAATACTAAACACGCAAGCATGAAAAGAATCAGTGACAACAAATTCTGCATCCATAAAGCCACGAAGCCACCTCTCCACTGGTGGTTGTATTCGTTCCTTATTTGGTAATTTCTTATCATTAACCTTGGAATTTGCATTAAAAGGAGTCAAGTTCTTTTCAAGAGCTATTTTATTTATGAGTTCTCGGATATTTGCATTATCATCTAATACATAACACATTAGATTTCCTGAACTTTTGGGTGTTTCAGTATTTTCTACTATCTTTATATAATCGTCTTTTGAAAGAAGCATGGTCGGGTCTAAAACATGCTTTGCATCATTACGAGCTAACTGTTCAGCGCAAAGTACGACACCCGACTCTTCACGCACGCTCACAGCATCAAAAAGAGCTAATAATCGAGCACATTCTTTGGTTTCTGCTTCTGTGTATTCCCATTCTTCTGTACCAAAAGATGCTGCATAAGCTACACGTTTTACATTTTCACCTTCACAGAATTTTAGATATGCATTCTCTATTCTACTCTTGAATAGTCCAGTGAAATACTTATGCCTCCATATTTGATCGCTACCTACTACAAATGCTTCTAAATTCTTAGGCACATCTTTAACCAGATCCCTAATTTTATATGTATGGATATATTTGTTTATAAATACACTCGTATATTGCTCTCTTTCCTCCCTTTCGATATTTTTTCTTTTCGCACTCTTAAAGGGGGATACTTTTCGTCCTAAACAGTATTTCTTTATCAAATATATAATGTATGATAAAATTTGTTTGTGTTTTGGGCTATATATACTTCTGTCACGATTGAGAACTATCACTTCATGCCCCATACGCTCCAAAACAGTTTGGAGTGCATAAGCCTGAAGGATTCCGCCATAGTTGGTATGGAGAGGTAGTGTCAGGATTCCTATTTTCATATCATTTTAATATCTATTAATAATTTATTAACGTCCTGTCAATACTTTATGAAATTTTGGTATATATTGTTGCATCAACCAACTGCATGTTATGCAAAGTATAATTGCAACAAATATTTTAATTATATAGTACACAATAAGTATAACTGGATAATGATTTGCAAATGCAACAGTAGAGACATCAATATCATTCGTAATATATCTGACAATTCTGTTCAATATAGCACTAATATAAGGGAGCATCAATGTATGTGCAGCAAAAACAAAGAAACATTTATCTTCATTTTTTCTGAAGAAAGACATTATTTTGTTCTCTTTCCTTAACATCCCTTCCTTTGTAACACAAAATGATATTAAATTCAAAATAGAAACAACTCCTGATATGATAAAGAAAGGATAGAAATAGTTTCCTTCAGCAGTTCGATAACCAGCTAACGGAATAAGTATAATCCATAATACTATAAAAACAGCATATGCTGGGTAACGATATCTACTTATCGTATCTATTAAACCATAGCCTTTAATGGAAAGAAACATTCCTGAGCTGAAAAACAAAAGTGGACTTGGAGACAGTCCTGGTATAAATGGATACACACCTGTAATGTATATGCTTAATAAAATTATAAAAAATAATTTCCTTTGAACAGCCCAATATATCAACGGTGAAAGCATAACAAGAACAATTAAGTCTCTAACATACCACATAGGAACTAATATGGGAAAAGAAAACAATCCTTCACTCCCAAACCAATTAATCCTCTCAACAAATGTACGCGCATGATAAAACATTAACAATCCATTATGATTATTCCACCATTCGACAATAGCAGATCCATCAGACTTGTTTAAAATTGCCCCCCCCCCCACCCCCCCCCGCAACCCCCCAT
>Ga0256407_10010435_pt1 | contig 13058 bp, 11 predicted proteins | sample RumenRJG_04DNA_FD_193489 | JGI IMG/M metagenome (GOLD analysis project Ga0256407, IMG submission 193489) | Bovine rumen microbial communities from Lethbridge, Alberta, Canada - RJG_04 | ecosystem: Host-associated > Mammals > Digestive system > Stomach > Rumen | place: Canada: Alberta... | reverse complement strand
TTCTGGCAGTGCATGGATACCTTGCGCGAAAAAGAAAAACTCGAGAGGCTTTGGGCCTCGGGTGATGCACCCTGGAAATTGTGGGATAAATAATAGTTCTGACTGTTCATCTTTCAACAGGATATTGAAATCATGGAATTTGATCTGAATTTTTATAAGGGTAAACGTGTCCTGGTGACTGGGCATACGGGTTTCAAGGGCGCTTGGTTGTGCCGATTGCTGCACAACCTGGGCGCTGACGTCACTGGTTATTCTCTTCGCCCCAACACATCGCCTTCACTGTTTGAATTGATGGATGGCGAGCGCTTTTGCCATTCGGTCATTGGCGATGTGCGTGACTATGATCACTTGATGCGGACTTTCATGGAGGTGAAGCCCGAAATCGTTTTGCATCTTGCCGCTCAGCCCATTGTGCGGGACAGTTACAAGGAGCCCCGCTACACCTATGAGACCAATGTCATGGGAACGGTTAACGTGATGGAGTGCTTGAGGCAGTGCACGTCAGTGCGCTCTTTCCTGAATGTCACGACCGATAAGGTTTACTTGAACCGTGAATGGGCGTGGGGCTACCGTGAAGATGAGATGCTCGATGGTTTTGACCCCTATTCCAATTCAAAATCTTGTTCAGAACTTGTGACGCACAGTTACAAGAACAGTTTTTTTACTGATGGCAAGGTGGCTATATCAACGGCACGTGCTGGAAATGTGATTGGCGGCGGCGATTTTGCCAATGACCGTATTATACCCGACTGCGTGCGTGCAGCGGTCAACGGACAGGTAATCATTGTTCGCAACCCCAACTCGACGCGTCCCTATCAGCATGTGTTGGAGCCGCTGTTTGCCTATTTGATGATTTGCTGCAAGCAGTATGAAGACGGTTATTATTCAGGCTGGTACAATGTCGGCCCTGACGATAAGGACTGTTTCAAGACAGGCGCGCTGGTTGATCTCTTTGTCAAGCATTGGGGAGAAGGACTGACCTGGAATACTCCTGTTTCTACCGAGGGACCTCACGAGGCCAATTTCCTTAAACTGGATTGCTCCAAAATAAAGTCTGTCTATGGCTGGTCGCCACGCTGGAATCTCGATACGGCTATTGCTAAAGTCGTTGAATGGAGCAAATGCTGGTGGCAGCAAGGTGATCTGAATGCTTGTATGGATCGCCAGATTGAAGAATTCTTAAGCATTTAATTTTTAACTAGTCGATAATGAAGAGGGTAATTATAACGGGCGCCGATGGTTTTGTGGGAAGCAATACTGTACAGTGTTTCCTGGACAATGGCATTGAGGTGCTTGCGATGGATATCGTTCAGACTCCCAATCGCTTGAAACCACAGCCAGGGCTTACCTATAAATGTGTTGACATCAGCGATGTTGATCAACTCAAGAAGGCAATCTCTGAGTTTGAATACGATACTTTTATCCATTTTGCGTGGGCCGGATCGGCTGGACCTCAGCGGGCAGACTACAACCTTCAGTTGCAGAATGCCCTCAATACGGTCGAATGCATGAAGGTGGCCAAGCAGCAGGGATGCAGCCGCTTTGTGTGCGCTGGGAGCATCATGGAACGTGAGGTTGAGGCTGCTGTTCATACTCAAGGTAGCCGTCCTGGTATGGGATATATCTACGGTATGGGCAAGCACATTGCCCATTGCCTGTGCAAATCAGTCGCTGCCGATATTGGTATAGACCTCCTATGGCCCATGATAACTAATGCCTATGGTGTGGGCGAACTTTCTCCGAGGTTTGTGAACACCACCCTTCGCAAGATCATCAGCAAGGAGCCGCTACAATTCACGGCAGGCACCCAGAACTATGATTTTGTATATGTCACCGATGTCGCTCGCGCTTTCTATGCTGTTGCTCGAGATGGCATGCCGTTCAAGGAATATATTATCGGCAGCGGCAATGCCTGTCCCCTCAAGGAGTTTATAATCGAGATGCAGCAGGCATTGGCTCCAGATGTGGAACCCCAGTTCGGTGATGTTCCATTCACGGGAACCAATTTGCCACTGGCTGCTTTTGATACGTCTGACATTGAGAAAGATTGCGGCTTCAAACCTTCAGTTGGTTTTGCCGAGGGAACGCGTATGACAATGGAATGGCTGAAGACCCAGTAAATCATAAGATGAAATATGATTCAGAAATTTGAGTTTCAAGAATTAGACCTCAAGGGTGCTTATCTGATAAAGAGTTTTTATGCAACCGACCTCCGCGGTGGCTTCATCAAGGATTATAATATCGACACATTTCAAGCCAACGGCATCCAGCATGACTTGAAGGAAGTTTTCTATACTATCTCCAAGAGAGGTGTGATACGCGCTACACACTTCCAGTTGGAAAAGCAGCAGGCCAAACTTGTCCGTTGCATCAGCGGGCATGTCTATGATGTCATTGTTGACCTCAGGCCTGATTCACCCACTTATGGCCAGTGGAGGGGATTCCACTTGACAGGTGATAATACCCTGTGCTTGCTTGTCCCGCAGTACTTTGGTCACGGTTATCTGGTTCTGGAAGATTCCATCGTGAGTTACAAGTGTGCCGAGGTGTTCTATGGCGAGGGCGATTCCGGCATCATGTATAACGATCCCGATATTGATATCCAATGGCCCTTTGAGGAAATCGGTGGCAGGCAGAACCTGATCATCAGTGATAAGGACCTCAACCTGATGAGTTTTAAGGATTATACACATCTCATGACCAAGTGAAATGAAAGTCAGTATCATCACAACGATATATAAAGCCGAGAAGGATTTGCCCCGCTTGCTGGATTCAATGATGGCACTGAAGAGTCCAGAACTGGAGTTCTTCCTCATCGACAACGGTTCGCCTGACCGCTGCGGGGAGATTTGCGCCGAGTATGCCAAGAAAGATAGCCGGTTTTTCCTTCGCACGTTGAAGGCCAACATCGGCTACATCCGTGCTAGGATGCTTGGCATCCAGGAGTGTGATGCCGATTATGTCGCTTTCTGTGATTCTGATGATTACTTGGAACCGGGTGGATATGATCATGCGATTCAGACAATCAAGGAACAGAATTGTGATCTGTATATCACGTCTCATAATGTTCATTGGGAGAACGGTATGCGGATGATTTACCCTCCTTATGAAAAAGGGCTATATCAAGGTGATGGCATCAAGCGAACGATCATGCCGCAGGCGTTCGGTTTTATTAACGGTCGAGACCGCCTGCATGGTTTCATGTGGAAGCAGATTTATCGCCGAGGCATCATCATCAACGCCGGCATAACTTTGATTGAGGAACTCAAGCCGTGGGAAGATCAGGTCTTTAATATCGACGTGATTCAGCATAGTAACCGCATCTATATTGATGATCAGGTGATCTATAATTATTTCGCCAACTCAGGCTCTATTACATCCAAAATGATCAAGGACTTTGATTGTGAGGACTATTGGTCCAAAACGCGTCGCTTGTTCATTGAGAAATCCCAGCGTGCAACCGATGTGATAGAACGTCGGGCAAGCGCTAATGCTGGAATATATAATGTTTACACATTGGTAGTCACATTGTGTAAATCATCCCTGTTGACCACGTCTTCTGTTGCTTCAATGCTTAAGTCATTGTTTAAGAAGGATGACATATTCAAGCAAATAGTTGAGTATTCCGCAGACGTAGATTTGGTGAAGCAGTTTCGTCTGGTGAAATACAGCCTGAGATACGGTCTTTATCATTTTTTGGCGATTTTTACTAGATATAAGTTGAAAAAGGCGAATAAGTTCAACTGATGCCCCACAATCGACAGTTTGCCATAAATACCATCGCTACCGCTCTTAATCTCGTGATTAATTTCGGTATTAGTTTCTTTCTGACTTCATATTTGGTTAGGACCATTGGGTCAACTACTTTCGGATTTTGGGGACTGGCAAACAATATAGTTAGTTATGCTCTAATTATTTTTACAGCACTCAATTCCATGGCGGGAAGGTTCATTGGAATTGATTATCATCGTGGGGATTTTCGTCAAGCAAGCGAATATTATTCGTCTGTCTTTGTAGCGGATTTTCTATTTGCGCTGATTATTCTTGTGCCAAGTTGCGCTGCAATCTGGTACATCGACAAATTGATATCGGTTCCTCCAGAAATTGTGAGAGAGGTAAAGATACTGTTTTACATTGTGTTTATAAACATGTGCTGCGGTGTAGTTTTTGCTGTGTTTGGATGTGTGTATGTAATCAAGAACAGGCTTGATATTTCTGCGACGTTAAGTATCATATCTAATGTATTTAAGTCTTTATTACTGATTCTGCTATATTGGAAACTTCGTCCCTCAATTGTCTATTTGGGAACGGCTACACTTTGCGCAACGGTATTCTTTGTTATAAGCAATATTGTTTTTATGAAGAGGTTAGCGCCTGAATTGAAACTGCATGTACAATACTCATCTTTTTCGTCAGTAAAGACCATCGTTTCTTCTGGCATTTGGAATTCTTTGAATCAATTGAGCGTGGTATTGTTACAGGGGTTGGATCTGCTGATAGCCAATTTGTTCGTAAGTGCTGCGGCAATGGGATTGATTTCAGTGGCAGGTATGTTACCAGGTGTAATCACAACTTGTATTTTCTCTTTTGCCTATGTTTATGCTCCGAATTATTTAAAACTTTATTCATTAAACAAATATGATGAATTGTTTCGAGAAATCAAGAATAGTGCAAAGTTCATGACTGTCATCTCATGTATACCGATTGGTTTTTTGGTGGGTTTTGGTTTGCCATTCTATAGGCTATGGACCCCAGATACAGATATCCAAACGGTTTATTATTTATCGATACTAATTGTTTTACCGCTTTTATCAGGAGGATCGCTACTTTCGACTAATTATTTATATACTGTTGCTGATAAGGTGAAATGGCAGGCTTTGGTGCTGATTTTTACTGGATTGCTGAATGTGATATTGGTATTCATAGTACTTAGGTTGACTAGTTTTGGTGTCTATGCGATTGTGGGAATTAGCGCAATTATGGGATTCATTCGTAATATCTTCTTCAATGCTCCACTTGCCGCATATTGTGTAAATAAGAATTATACTGCATTATGGCCAGATATGATGAAGTCATATGCTTGTATAATGTTGTGCGTAAGTGTCTGTCTGATAGTGAACTATCTTGTCGAATTGAAGACTTGGATTAGTTTGATTATTGTCGGAGGTGGTACGGTGCTACTATCTTCGTACTTTGTTGCTCTGCTTCTTTTAACGTCATATCAGCGGAGTTTGATTTATTCAAAAATCAAGTCTGTGTTTTCAAATCGATAAAAGACAATTCAGATTCTGTGTCCTTCAATTGAAATCATGGCTGAGAAGAATAGAAGTCGTATCTCATGGATTGATACTGCAAGAGGTTTAGGACTTCTTGCGGTATTTGTGGGTCACTTGAACGTGCCGATGGCATCTGCCTGGGTATATACCTTCCACATGCCGTTGTTTTTCCTGTTGAGTGGTTTGCTTTATCCGGGTTGCGAAAAATATACTTTCACTCAATTTGCTTGGAAGAGATTTAAGGGCATCATTATACCTTACTTCGCTCTCGGATCAGTTATAGCATTGTTCTATTGCTGCTTGTATGCATATTATCATGAGCCAGTGTCCACCTATCTAGAGATGGCAAAGGCATTTTTGATACAGGAGCATTATTGGACCGTTTGGTTTCTCACGGCGTTATATTTTTCACAGATTCTGTACTATTGTCTCGACAAGTGGTTTCATCGGTGGGACTATGCGGTCACGATTGTCTCCTTGGTTGTGTGTGTCTTCGGCCTGATGCGTTATCGTCTAGGGTGGGGTGCGCTACCTTGGAATCTGGATATTGCCTTGATTGCCCAATTCTTTTTTCATTTGGGCTATCGGTTCATGCACAATGATCGCATTCGGGAGTTCTTTATATCCCCTGGAGGCAATTTAAAACGGCTGGGAATCGTGATTGCCTGCTTGGTGATTAATCTGATTGCGGCAAAGGCATGCATTATCACCTCTGGTCAATCCCTGGATATGTCCATTGGAATGTATGGCAATGAAGTCTTCACGTTTATCTCGGCAATGGCTGGGATTCTTATGGTATTTACTGTAGCCCCTGTCGTACACTCGAGGTTTATATCCTATCTGGGCCAGAACACGATGATATTGTTCTCGTGGCATTCGCGCATTGTGATAGTCTTCTGTGGCCTGGTATATGCACACTTCAATATGTTCCAGTCTCACGATGTAGAGACTGAATTGTTGCGAGCCACGCTAACGCTTCTTGTGATACTTGTGGTTCTCATTCCCGTGAATGAGTGTGTTAAACGCCTGCCATGCCACAAGGCTTTTGGCGTATAAACTTTTTCATTTTCATTTTTCTTGTTCAATTGGTCATGGTTGCTCCATGTTGAACTGATGTTTGATAATCGATTTATATTTGGTTAGGAATGAATGCGATATCCTTTATTGATGCTTTCTATTTCACCACCTATTGGAATGTATTCTTGTTACTCCTCACATGGGGTGTGGTGTTGTATTATATAGGTTCTGGTGGTCAAAAGATTCTTCGCATGGACGAGGGCTCACCAAGTCAAGGATTTGCGGTGTTTTTTGCAATTGCGATAATCTTCTTCATTGGGTTGAGGCCCATGTATAGGGATTTCACCGACATGAAGATGTATGCTTGGACCTATGATCACAATACTGGAGAATTCGAAATGCCAAGTTTATCTGCGGAATGGCTGTGGAATGATTCTATGGCCCTGTTTAAGGTGCTTGGATTCAATATCCATGAGTTTTTCTTATTCATAGCATTCATCTATATTACGGGTATGCTTCTGAGTGCCATTGTTGTTACCAAAAGGAACCTGTTCATGTGCATGATGTTCATGATTACTTCCTTTAGTTTCTTTTCCTTTGGCACCAATGGCATCCGCAACGGAATGTCTTGCAGTATTGTTATGGTCGCGATATGTTTACTGGCCCGCGAACCCGAGAAGAAGGTTTTACCGATTATCTTGATGGTCTTGGCCATGGGTATTCACCGCAGTTCTATGCTACCGATTGCCTCTTGCTTTGCCGCTATCTATTTCATTAAAGAACCAAAGGTCGCGTTACGTTTCTGGCTCATCTCCATTGTCATATCTCTTGTTGCAGGACCGATTGTCCAGCAGTTTTTTGCTGCACTAGGTTTTGACGACCGAATGACTCATTATACTACTTCTAGTTCTGGTGATGAGTTTTCTGGTGGAGGTTTCCGCTGGGACTTCTTGCTGTATAGTGCATTCCCAGTGTTGATGATTTGGTATGTAACCGTCCGTCGTAAGTTCAATGACCGGACGTTTAATATCATTGCGATTACTTATCTTTTAAGTAATGCATTTTGGATTATGGTCATCCGTGCTTCATTCTCCAATCGATTTGCTTACTTGTCCTGGTTTATCTATCCTCTGGTAATCGGATATCCGTTGTTGCGCATGAACCTTTGGGAAGATCAAGACCGCAAAACGTCCTTGATTTTGTTTGCCTACTCGGGATTCTTGTTCTTCATGTTCTTTATCTACTATTTTGGTACGACCGGCTTCAAGGGATTTGACCTCTACTGGTGGCGCAAGGCATAACAACATTATTTGTAGAAGTTTTTTAAAACCTATTGAATATGACCAATTCGCCGCTAGTATCTGTCATTATACCAGTCTATAATGTAGAGAAGTATTTGCGTCAGTGTCTGGATTCTGTCGTGAACCAGACTTATAAAAATCTTGAGATCGTATGTGTTAACGACGGTTCTCCCGACCGTTCGATTGATATCCTTGAGGAATATGCTCATCGCGACGATCGCTTGCATGTCATCAGCATAGAGAATCAAGGCCTCTCTGGCGCCCGCAATGTCGGTACCGCCGCTTGCAATGGCGAATATCTCATGTATCTTGACAGTGACGATTGGGTTGACCTGGACACCGTGGAGAAGGCTATCACGGCAATGACCGATAATTCTGTCGATCTAGTGCTGTGGAATTATTCCAAGGAATATACTTCTTCATCCCAGCCCGTGAAGGTCTTTAACCATGAGGAGTTGTTCACGGCCGAGAAATACATCCGCTTGCATCAACGCCTTGTGGGTCTGACCGGTGATCAACTCAAGCATCCAGAGCAATGTGATTCCATATCAACCGCTTGGGGTAAATTGTACAAAACATCGATTATCCAATCAAACAACATACAGTTTGTTGACACCAGATTGATTGGAACCGAGGACCTGTTGTTCAATGCCGAAGTGTTTAATTATTGTACCTCGGCGTTTGCACTGCCAAATTGTCTGAATCATTACCGCAAGTCAAATGCAAATTCCTTAACAAAGCAGTATCGTCCTCAGTTTTTTCAGCAATGGACCGAACTCCAACGTCGTCTCAAGATTTTGTGTGAGGATCGGGATTATCTTCAGCAGTCTTTCTCCAATAGGGTCGCACTGAGCACGATAGGAATAGGACTACGCATAGCATCATCGTCATCATCGATTCCTGCAAAAATTAAAGCATTGAAGGATGTCATCAATACTCCACGGTATCAAGATGCTTATGCCAACCTGGAAATGAGATATCTTCCTGCACACTGGAATGCATTCTTTTTGTGTGCAAAATATAAGATGACTTGCTCTTTGTTATGTCTCTTGTGGGTCATGAGGAAAATTATCAATAGAAACTCAAAACAATCTGTATGATTGAATAAAAATAAGTATCGAGCGGAAATGTATTTATAACAATTTAGAAACGATGAAAATTGTCTATTGTTTAAATAGTATCAGGTACATTGGCGGCATTCAGATGGTTACTGTGGTGAAGGCGAATGCCCTTGCCGAAATTCCTGGAAATGAGGTGTACGTAGTGGTGACAGATAACAAGGACGGAGAGTGCGTGCATAAATTATCTCCAAAGGTTCATCTTGTTGATTTGGATATTAATTACTATTACCGTGATCGTGAGCGTCCTGTTTGGGTGATGATGTTTATCCGTTCTTATAAACGTCGTTTACACCGTAAGGCACTAAATCGTTTTTTGGACGAACTCAACCCCGATGTGGTAATTTCAGTTGGACAGTCGGAAAAGTATATGGTTCTTTCCAATAAGAAAAGAACATGGAAGGTAATAAGGGAATTCCATTTTGAGAAAAATTATCGTCACAAATATGCACAATCGATATTTAGTAAAGTAATAGGACGGTTCTCTGACTTCTACGAGTTTAATTTTGTCGACAGGAAGTACGATAGGATTGTGGTTTTGACCCAAGAGGATAAGGACATGAATTGGCAGGGTTGGTCTAACGTTGAGGTGATGCCCAATCCAGTATCTTTCCAGTGCAGCACACCATCACCTTTAACCGATAAGACGATCGTCTCTATGGGGCGCCTTCATCATGTGAAGAATTTTTCGGCACTGATTAGGGCATTTGGCAAAGTAGTGGAACAACACCCAGACTGGAAACTTCAGATATATGGCAAGGGCGATCTTGAAAATGAATTAACTGATCAAATTCGTCAATCTGGTCTCGAGAATAATGTCTTCTTGATGGGTTTCACCAGCGATATCAAAGGAGTCTTGTGCAAGTCATCAATTGCTGCTTTTTCATCTTTGATTGAAGGATTCCCTCTAGTCCTAGTTGAAACGATGGAGTGTGGAGTGCCCCCGGTCACATACCAGTGTCCTACAGGGCCGAAAGACATTATTACAGATGGCAAGGATGGTTTCCTGGTGCCTGTGAACGACGAGCAGATGCTTGCTCAACGCATTTGCCAGTTGATTGAGGACAAGGAATTGCGGGCCCGCATGGGTGCCGCAGCAAAGGAACGTGCAAAATACTATCAAGTCGATCAGATTGCCCAAAGGTGGATGAAACTCTTCAGCGAAGTGATTAATTCTTGATGACCCAATGACAGTATATCGCAAAACAGCACTCAAATTCCTCTAGATGAAGATCGTTTATTGTGTAAATAGTATCCGTTCCCTGGGGGGGATTCAGCGTGTGACCATTGTCAAGGCCAATGCGCTGGCCGAGGTCGAGGGTAATGAGGTTTACATTGCCGTTTCGGATCACAAGCATGGGACTGATGTTGACCAGTTGTCACCCAAGGTGCATGTGGTCGATTTGGATATCAATTACCACAATCACGATTCTGACCGGTCAAAGTTGGCCAACATCATTGTTGGCCTTTCTAAAAAGATACCGCATTACAAGGCACTCAAGCGGTTCCTGACTGATTTAAAGCCCGACATCGTTATCTCGGTGGGCACTTCCGAGAAGTATCTCCTTCCTGCCATGAAAGGGCGGACCTGGAAAATCATCCGTGAGTTCCATTCCGAGAAAGATTATCGCTTGAAGCATGCCAGGTCACGCTTTGACAGGTTGAAGTCACGACTTGTGAACTTCTATGACTTCAATTTTGTGGAGAAGAAATATGACAAGATCGTCGTTCTTACCCACGAGGACAAAGAAATGAACTGGAAGGGTTGGGAAAATGTTTCTGTAATCCCCAATCCTACTTCATTTAAATGTAACGAGCCTTCGCCACTGAGCGAGAAAGTGGTTGTCGCTATGGGGCGCCTCCATCCCGTTAAGAATTTTTCCTCATTGATCAGGGCATTCAAACTGGTCGCACAAAGGCATCCAGACTGGACACTGAAGATTTATGGCCAGGGAGAGATGGAAGCAACGCTCCAGCGGCAAATTGATGAGAGCGGCCTGCAGAAGCAAGTCCTTCTCATGGGTTTCACCAGCAATGTGCAAGAAGCATTGAGACACGCATCCATCTGCGCGTTAACCTCATTATCCGAAGGCTTTGCCCTCGTGATAACCGAGGCCATGGAATGCGGAGTACCCGTCGTGTCCTATCAATGTCCCTATGGCCCCAAGGACATCATCACCGATGGCAAGGACGGCTTCCTGGTTCCCCTCAATGACGAGTCGACTCTAGCCAACCGCATTTGTACGCTTATCGAAGACGAGACCCTCCGCCAGAATATGGGAAGAGTTGCTAAAATGAATGCTAAGAGTTATCAGATAGAGCGAATAATTGAGCAATGGATGGACACATTTAACAACCTTTAGGCACACCAATTGTTTTGTTACGAGTATAGAATTTAACCTTACATTTTTATAACTCCATGCTTAATTTTACTGTTGGGCCGGTCATGTCCAGTGACATGGTGCGGGCTATTGGCCAGGAACAGGTGCCCTATTTCAGGACCTCGGAGTTTTCCGAGTTAGTGCTGGAGTGTGAACGCATCCTTACTGAATTTGCGGGAGCCCCCGAAGGCTCTCGTTCGTTGTTCATCACGGGTTCGGGTACCGCTTCGATGGAGGCTACCGTGATGAATGTGTTCACGCCTGGTGACAAGGTCCTCGTTGTAAATGGCGGCAGTTTTGGCCACCGCTTTGTTGAACTTTGCGCCTTGCACGATATCCCACACGCCTCAATAGATTTGCAGTTGGGTGAGCCCTTGACAGAGCAGCACCTTGCCGCATTTGAGGACAAAGGGTTTACGGGCTTCCTGGTAAACATGCATGAGACATCAACCGGTGTGCTCTATGACATGAAGATGATCAGCGACTTCTGCAGGCGCAATGGCTTATTCCTCGTCGTGGACGCCATCAGTGCGTTCCTTGCCGATCCGTTCGACATGCGGGAATTGGGTGCCCAAGTGATGATTACAGGGTCGCAGAAGGCGCTCGCTTGCCCTCCGGGCATTTCCATTATTGTCCTTTCTCCCCAGGCGGTTGAGCGTGTCAATAGCATCAAGTCACGTTGTATGTATTTTGATCTCAAGGACGCCCTCAAGAATGGTGAGCGCGGACAGACGCCGTTCACTCCTGCCGTGGGAACCATTCGTCAGATACATGCACGGTTGAAGGAAATACAGGCTAATGGAGGCGTGGCCTCGGAGGTCGCTCGCATGTCAAGCCTGGCCCATGACTTCAGGTCTAAGATCGAAGGTCTTCCATTCGAGATATTCTCTCCGTCCATGTCCAATGCGGTGACTCCGCTGCATCCGCTCCATGCATCCGCTCATCAGGTCTTCTTGACCCTCAAGGACGAGTATGGCATCTGGATCTGCCCCAATGGCGGCGAACTGAAGGACCGCGTTTTCCGTGTCGGTCACATCGGTTGTCTCACTCCTCAGGACAATACAACACTGGTGAACGCATTCAAGGATATGATGAAACGCGGACTCCTGTAATAATCTTAAAGCATCCATGAAAAAAGTAATCACTTATGGTACCTATGATCTTCTCCATTATGGACACATTCGCCTGTTGGAGAGGGCAAAGGCGCTAGGAGACTATCTCATAGTTGGCGTCACCGCCGATAACTTCGACCTCGCGCGAGGCAAGATTAATGTCCAGCAGTCTGTCATGGAACGCATCGACGCGGTGCGGGCAACAGGGCTGGCCGATGAGATTATCGTCGAGGAATATGAGGGTCAGAAGATTGATGACATCCGCCGCAAGGGGGTAGATGTCTTTGCCATCGGCAGTGACTGGCAAGGAAAGTTTGACTACCTCAAGGAGTTTTGCGAAGTCGTGTACTTGGAGCGCACTAAGGGTGTCTCAAGTTCTGAACTGCGTGCCGAGAAGCGTGAGGTGAAAATCGGTTTAGTGGGTGAATCCACCATTCTCAATAAATTTGAGCGCGAAAGCCACTTTGTCAACGGTGTGAAGATTTCGGCAGTTTGCGCCCGTGACACCGCCGATTTTTCTGATGACATGAAGCAGGTTCCCCTGACTGGCAACTATGACGAACTGCTGGACATGTGTGATGCGGTTTACATCATTTCACAGCCCCATGAGCACTATGACCACATCAAGCATGCCCTTGAGGCTGGGAAACATGTCCTGTGTGAATCCCCTGTCACCTTGAGCGTCAATGACTACCAGAAATTGAATAAGTTGGCCAGCGACAAGGGCCTTATCCTGATGGATGGTATCAAGACGGCCTATTCGACAGCCTATGACCGCCTGGTCGTGCTTGCTAAGAGTGGTCGTATTGGCGATATCATCTCGGTCGATGCCGTCTGCACCAGCATGTTCGAC
>Ga0256407_10010434_pt1 | contig 13058 bp, 10 predicted proteins | sample RumenRJG_04DNA_FD_193489 | JGI IMG/M metagenome (GOLD analysis project Ga0256407, IMG submission 193489) | Bovine rumen microbial communities from Lethbridge, Alberta, Canada - RJG_04 | ecosystem: Host-associated > Mammals > Digestive system > Stomach > Rumen | place: Canada: Alberta... | reverse complement strand
GAGTGGAGGCGGCGGGAATTGAACCCGCGTCCCGCGACGTCTCTACGGGAACGTCTACGCGTGTAGTCGATTCTTTGAGATTTAATTCCCTTGAACCCTTATCGACGACGGTTTCGCAGGAACGATTCAGAAGCAGAATTTAGCCCGTCGCGTGTCTGACGCGGCGACAGACGATCCGAATTTGACGACCAAATATTTCTTCTCTTCGGCTAAGAATCATATTCGGGGTTGCCTTTTGCTCAGGCAGCCATAGCCATTTGGTTATTGGCAATTGAAATTTTTAATCGGCTTTTTACGAGGCCAGCCGACCAACCTCGACGCGCAATTCACGCTTCGCCCGCCCGGTCGAACCCAGTTCGCCCCCGAAGGCGCTGACGTTATTTTATCCGAAGTCCAAAGAAGTTCAAGCCTTTCTGCGAAAGTAAGCGCAAAAGAGGTCGACTATCCTCCAAAGGCGAATTCCCGACGCTAGGAGCAACGCGCCAAACGTCGGAAAAGCGTCAATTTCAAATCGTCTAAAACGTCTGGCGAAAACGCGACGTCCACCTACTTAATTTTCGGCGAAACAAAGATCAGCGTTTGAAGACCGGCGACTTCTGTCTGAAATTGGTTCTCGTCTGCGCTAAAAGTCTTGACGGAGCCGTCGTGAGGATTCAAAACGAACCACTCGTTCGATTCAAATTCAGAGTCAACCCCAGTCAGCTTTAGCGCGCCGCGATAGGGTTCGCCCACGACGTTGGTCACGACGAAGATCAAACGCCCGTCGCGTTCAAACGCGCCCTCGACAAAATAGGGATTTCCGGGAACCGGCGTAAGACGCGGTCCGGCAAAGTCGCCAAGTTCGCGCGCGACGTCTTCCCAGACGTTAATCGGTCGATCTTCAGAAACACGATAAACGCGAAAATCAGGATCCGCCCAATCATAGTCGGTATTTTCCGACCAGCGCGGAAAGATAACGCCGCGATATTTGCCCTTAAGCGTCTCCGACTCTTGGACGTTCTTCGGATTCTTCGTCAGACTGTCGAGCGTTTTGCGATCGGCGACGCAGAACGAAGTTTGAATCCGAGAAAGTCCGGCGCCGAGCAAATCGAACGAACTCTTGATTTGCTGAGCGCGTTCAGACTGCGTTTCGGGGTCGTATTTTCTCGCGACGGGAATAAACTCAGACTGGAGTTCTTCAATCGGATAATACAAAAGAATTGGTCGGACGGGCGTCGCGTCGAAGAGAACCGCGTTAAGTCGTCCGACAAAACGGCAGTAGTCGCGGTGTGTCTCTTCGTTACGGTATTCGGCTCCTCCGATCGAATAGTAAAGCGTGAAGTCGGTCACGCCGAACGCCGCCTGCCAACCGGCGGCGGCTTCCATTTTCGCAAGATCGACAGGTTTACGGTCGCCCGAGTTGAGTTGTGAAAAATCGCTGATCTCCGTCATCACGCGCCGTCCTCCAATGAACTCGGCGGCGGAACACGGAAACGCGGCGGCGAGCCAGCACCCGAAGAAGTACGCGCCTGGATCCGAATTTAACATATCCATCCCGGGAATGTCAAACTTTTTAAGGACGTCCATCTTGTTCCCGTCTAGCGACACGTGCATGATGAGATTTTCCTCATAAAGCGTGTGTCCCGACGCGACGGGCCCGTTGGGATCCTCTCTGCAAAAGTTCTGAATTTGGCCATAGTAACGTTCGCAATCGAGTTCTCCGAGGAGCGACCAGAACTGACGTCGAACTTTTTTATCCTCCGCCGTGTCGCCGGAAAAGAGGGACGCGAATTTCGGTCTCAATTCTTCGCCATATTTTTCGAAATATTTCGCTTCGACGTCGTCGAACCATGAGACGACGGGAAGACATTTTTTGTCGGGATCAAGAGGATCGTCGACAGGAACGCGCGACCGAATATGTTCCTCTTGGATAATCCCGAGATTTGCCGCCATCATCGAGGGTTCGTCGGTAAAGAACGCTTCGACGTAGTCGTACAGATCCTTGCCCAGCGTTTCTCGATAACGGCGATGCGTAACGTCAATAAAACGTTTCGTCGCTTCGGGATTGAGAGGATTAGGATAACGTCTTGCCCGCGCGACGTTGTTGCTTGAATGGGTAAACTCGTAGCAGTCGCGGACATAGTACGGCGGATCATGTTCGGGATCAAACGCGAGTTCAAGCGCTTGAAGTTCCGGACGACCTTCAAGCGTCACGCCTCCGGCCTCGAGGCTCGGATAACCGTCCTCGTCGTAGATCCACACGCGTAATCCTGCGTCGTGAAGATTCTGGACGCCCTTTACAAAACGCGCCCAATTCTCCTCGTTACGGACATATCCGGGCCCGCCGACGTTGACGACGAGTCCGCCAAGACCGCACTCGTCGCGATAATATTCCGACGTTTTGGGGTCTGTTAAGTCTCGCCCATGAACTATTTGCAACGGTCTCCAAACACGCGGAGGAACGGCAAACTCCGCAAGCCACCCGTCGGAAAGAAACGCGGCTCCGCTCGAGGCGAAGTCTATTTTCTGAGCGACGGGCGCGCTCTCGTCCGATCCGGCGACGATCGCCTTTGTTTCCTGAGCGTCGCAAAGCGCGGTTACGCTCGACGCAATCAAAATAAATGAAAACGTTAAACGGGAAAATTTCATCGTCAAACCTCATATGGCGTCGCGTCAACAAAGCGATAAGAAGAACCAAATATTCGTTCCTAACTGTTTTCTACCGGAAAAGATAGCCCGCATACCCGACGACGCGTTCTCGATCGCCGCTCGCGTCTCCGCTCGTCGCGTAGCCGACGCGAATCGCGCTGGAAAATTCGCCTCGAGTCTTGAGCGTCTTAAGCGTGAAATAGGCGGGCAAAATTCCGCACATGGAAATACGGCGTCCGACGACGGTTCGCAGGAGTTCGGCAGGGTCGGTCGTTTCAAGCGCGTCGGTCGCGATTTTGTCGATCCGACGCGTCGACGCGTCGTCTGCATAATGGTTCATATCGCTCGAAATAACGAGCGCAGGGCGACGTTTGCCGGCGTTCTCGCGGTCTGACAGAAACTTCGCGAATCGTTCCGCCATCGAGTCCAATTCGCTCTGAGCAGCCCGTCCGATAAGGACGCCGACAACCTTTGCGTTGGGAAAGAGTCGCGCCAGAAGTGGAAGTTGAACTTCAATCGAATGTTCAGAACGGTGCGCGATCGGATCTTTTTGAAACTCTGGAATCGCGTCGACAAACGCGTCGACAAACTCGAGGTCGTTCGGAATCGTTCCGCCTTTATAATCCCATGCGCCGTAAGGCATAACGGCAAGATTAGCGCCCTCGGGTCGGTGCTTCGGAGCTAAGACGACGATTGTCTCGGAAGGTTCAAGGCGCCGTAACGTTTTCATCGCTAGACTTGCGGAATAGATCCATCCGGCATGGGGAATCATCGCGGCGCTAGCGCGAGAATCCTCCGGAGACTCGATAAAACTACTTTCAATCTCGTCGAGAGCGGCGTTTTGTTCTTTTGCGTCGCCGGGATAAAACATGCCGGCGACGGCGGCGGGCCGCGTTTGCGACGCAAAATCGCGAGAATTCTGTCGTGTTCGGGTTGGCGGGGCGTTTAACCCGAAAAAGCTCGGATTAAAAGAGAACGTCGGGCGTCTGACGTTTTGCGACGACGCGTCGGGCGCGTTTTGCAATCGTTCGACAACTTTCGCAAGTTCTGGATTTCTACTGACATGCCAAACGAAAGGTTTTTTAAAAGAAACGCCTTCAAACGCAAAAAGACGAACGTCGTCCGACTTCCAAGCGCCGCGCGACAGGCCGGCCTTATCGCAGAGTCCTTCAAGAAATTGATCCGGATTCCACCCAAGTTCTACGGGAACGCTAGGAAGAAGCAGCCCTCGCCGACCACGACCAACGATCTGAAGACCGTCGCGACCAATCGTAAAAGCGTCGCGTCGCGCGTCGCCCTGCTCCTGAATTTCTCGCATCGCGCCGAGGACCCAAACCTCTAAATCAAGGTCGTACAATTCGTTTGCGCTAATCGGAGGAAAACGAGGATCACGTAACGCGGCGGTCACAGAAGAAGAATCAAGCGCTTCGCCTAGACGAATTCCTTCGCTCATGTAACCCATGCAAGAACGTAACCGTCCACGCTTTTTGAAACTGACAAAAGCGCCCAAGACAGGCAAATTTCCAACGTCGCCAAGCGAGGAAACGTCGGGAGAAGGCAAGGACGCTACAACCGACGCGACGCGATCGCGCGCCCAGAAAAAAAGACGTTCCATCGTTTCCGCCGTCAAATCAGGTTTAGGCGACGGTTGCGCGTCTGAATTCATAAGTTCGCTCATATTATCACTTTCAAACACTGTCAATTGCAACGGCGGGGACGCGCCCCAGACTACGTTCAAGAGTATATCCGAAAACGTTTTCAAAGTCGAGAAAGGAGAAGCGCCGAGGTATGAGAAACGTTTGCGACGGATCGCGAAACACGTCGGAGTCGTCGGGATAGTAAGTTCAAGGAAAAGCAAAAGAAGCCATGAAAAAAGCCGTCGCAGAACGTTAGATCTCACATGGCTCGGATCCCGCAACGGCGCTTGCATTCCGTAGGGTGACGACAAAGGGAACCGAAACGATCATTACGTCTGCGACGGCTGGCGCGCGGGAGCGACTACTTAAGTCGCGGTATTCTCTTATGTAACGCCGATCAAAAAAAACGACCGACTCCGCGCAAGCTGTCTTTAATTGACCAACCCCAATCGGGAAAGGTCGTCTTTTATTCTAACCCCAGCTCGAGATTTCGCAAGGGCTATTTAAAAATTTATCTTGGTAAACTTTGGCGAAGCGACGTCTTTCGCCGTTAAACAAAACGGAAACGCGACGTCCAGAGCGTCGTCAGGAAGACGAACTCAACTGCCGAGAGTCGATTGTAACAGCTTGATTCCTCCACGTCAAACTAAAAAATTCCCAAAAACGATATTTTCTCTATAAATGCTATAACGCGCCTGGAAATTACGGAGAAAATCTAATCGAAAAATATTATTTCAACGCTCTTAGGGCAATTCTTAAGGTAAAATTAAGCAAGACAGAAAACATACGCAAATTTCACAGCGTTCAACAAATGATTAAACTTTTCCGACAAGCGTTTCCTAGATTTTTTCAAACCTTTGATAGACGCTTTCATCTTCGCGACAGATTTCGACGCCCGCGCTCTCTTGTCATTGTCCTCGTCAAATACCGCTCGTGTTGAAAACCTATTATCGCCGTGGAAAAAAAGGCGAGCCAACCGACGTTCAACGATTTATGAAAGCCGTCTATTTTACGAAGTCTTCCCTAAAAATGATAAAAAACTCTTCTATTTTTACGACTTGCAACGCCCGTCCCCTTGTGCTTGCCGTTTTTTCGTTATAATCTATTGCGATCTATCATAAGATCGACGAATCTCGTTGCTCGGAGTATGAAGGGCGCCGTGTCCTTCTATGGCGAGCGACGTCGCTTTTTCCTTGAAGGGAATTATAATGGTTGAACTTTTAACGCTGACGGTTGAACGCCGTGAAAGTGTCGGCAAACGCCGAAACCGTCGACTTCGTGAGGGCGGAAAGACTCCCGCCGTCCTTTACGGTCACAAAAAGGAGGTCGTGAACCTTTCCGTCGCAACGGACAGTCTCGAGGCTGCGTTGCGTCATGGCAGCCGCTTCGTAATTTTGGGCGGCGACGTTAAAGAACGCGCCTTCATTAAGGACGTCCAGTGGAACACGTGGGGCGACAGGGTTCTCCATGTCGACTTCACTCGCGTCAGCGAACATGAACATGTTCAGCTTTCCGTCCCGGTCGTACTCCGCGGCGAGGCGGCTGGTCTCAAGGACGGCGGCGTTGTCAAACAGCATCTTCACAAGATCGAAATTGAAGCTGAACCGACCACCGCGCCTGAACATCTTGACGTCGTCATTAACGATCTCGGCTTCAACGAACAAATTAGAGTCGCCGATATCGTGGCCCCTGAGGGCGTGAAGATTCTCGTCGATCCTGAAACGCTCGTCGTCGAGTGTTCTGAACAGGTCGTCGTCGAAGTCTCCGACGAAGTTCCCGCCGACGGCGAGGAGCCCGAGGTTGTCGGTCGCAAGAAGGCGGAAGGCGAAGAGGCGGAATGACGCCTCGGCTTTCGCGCTAAACGCGAGCCTTTAGAAAGCGCGATTTTTGAATCGCGCGCGAGTCAGTTAGAGATTTTCGGATTATTCTCATGTTGAAGACGTTGCGGAACTTGATCGACGTCTTTAATAGAAAGCCGAAAAATAGAATGAAGCCGGATAAAATCATTGTCGGTCTGGGCAATCCAGGTCGGCAGTACGGCGAGACGCGGCACAACATTGGCTACATGGTTTTAGCCGAGCTAGTCAAGCGCGTTTCGTTCGACAAACCGCGAAACCAGTTTCACGCCGAAGCATGGGACGCGAAGATCGGAGAGAAAAACGTTCTCCTTCTTTGTCCGACGACGTTCATGAACCTTAGCGGGACCGCGGTCTCCGAAGCGATAAGGTTCTACAAGCTTAACCCTGAGACTGATTTAATCGTCGTCTGCGACGATCTCGATCTTCCGCTTGGAAAACTGCGGATTCGAGAATCGGCCGGTTGCGGCGGTCAGAAAGGGTTGAAGGACGTCATTGCGAAACTAGGAACGCAGAAATTCGCGCGAATTAGAATTGGGATTGGGCGCCCCTCCTCGACCGATCAGGTTGTCGACTTCGTGTTGACGCCGTTTCGAAAGGACGAGAGAGTCGAAATCGATCTCGCGATCCAGAACGCGGCCGACGCGGCGCGACTATGGGTCGAACGCGGCGCTCAAGAGGCGATGAACGTATTCAACGTCTCCGAAAAGAATCGCGCGAAAGATTGACGCGTTTTAAGACGGCGAAAAAAACAATCGAACTGGGAAATTTGAGCGCGACCGCTTTTCACGTCCCGTTCCCCTGTGTTTGTCGTTCAGTTCTCCGGGTTCATAACCGCTTGACGGCGTTTAGTCAGAGACGATTGAAGCGCCGATTGGTTCCGAACTGCGCTGCGGTTCGCTACGTTGCAACATACCTCGCCGAGTCGACGAGAGCGGTTGATAAACCGCATACAATACGAGGAGCAAAACCTTGATTAAAGAAAACTTTTACGAAACGATGTTCCTTCTGGCTTCCGACGCCTTCGCTCGAAACCAGGAAGAAATCACTGGCAAGCTCGAGAAAACGATCGAGTCGTTGGGCGGTAAAATTCGCGTGAGTCGTCTTTGGGAAGAGCGCAAGCTCGCCTATCCCGTTAAGAATCGCACTCGCGGCGTCTACTGGGTCATTTACTATCGGATCACGACCGACAAGCTTGAGGAATTGAATCTTCAGTTCCGTCTCAACACCGACGTGCTCCGTTGCCTGCCCCTCAGACTCGATCCTCGTCTGGAGGAGGTTCTCATCCAGCATACGCTGGCGGAGCCTACCGCCGCCGCCGAAGGTCAGGAATCTGACGTCGTCGACGACGACGACGAGGACGACGATGAAGACGAAGACGAAGAAGTCGGCGACGTCTTCTAGTTTTCATTCAAAACATTCGTCTGTTCCGCGCGATCTCACGATTCGCGATTCCATGTTCCGAAGGCGACGATTCTGTTCGCTTCTCGTACAGGCGCGACGGTCGAGGTTGCGATATTTACCCAATTTTAACAGTCTCTAAAACGGAGCGGCTCTTTTATGGCTAGTTTCAACAGAGTTGTGTTGGTCGGCAATCTCACGAGAGATCCCGAACTTCGTAGCATTCAGTCCGGAACCTCCGTCATGGACGTCGGTCTTGCCGTCAACGAGCGACGTAAGGAGCAAAGCGGAAACTGGGTCGAAGATACCAATTTCTTCGACGTCACAGTTTGGGGACGAAACGCTGAAGTGCTCCACGAATACGCTCGGAAGGGCAGTTCCATCCTTGTCGAGGGACGGCTCAAGCAAGATACTTGGGAACAGGAAGGTCAGAAACGTTCGAAGGTTAAGATTATCGCCGAACGCATCGTTCTCCTTGGTTCGCGTAGCGGCGGTTCCGACGGCGGCTCAGATTACCAGCAGGGCGGCTATCAGCAGCAGCAAGGCGGGTATCAGGGGCGTTCGTCGTATCAGCAGCAGTCTGCCGCGTCGCCTCAGAACGATCCCTATTCTCAAGAGGGTTCGGAAGAGATTCCTTTCTGACGCGTATCGTTTAGCGCGGAACGTCACGAAATTCAATAAAACAAATTCAACGATATTTAGGGTATAATGATGCAAGTTCAAGTCAGGAAAAAGCAAGCTCGCAACGCTTTCCGCACCGGCAAGCGTCTGCCTAAGGGCCCCAACGGCGGCATTCAGCTTCTTCTCATTCAATCTATCGATTCTCTCGGCAAGCAGGGCGACGTTGTCGAGGTTAAGCCGGGTTACGCGCGCAACTACCTGATTCCTCAGGGACTCGCGACCTACGCGACCGATCATCATCGTCGAATGATCGAAAAGCATAAGGCGGAAATCGCCGAACTCCAGCGTCAGCAGCTCGCCGCTTTGCACGATCTTGCCGACGTCATCTCGAAAACGACGATCACGCTCGAAGCCAACGCGAACGAAGAGGGGCATCTCTACGGTTCCATCGGCGCCGAAGAAATCGTCCACGCCCTCAAGAACGCCGGCGTTTCGATCTCGATCGACAACGTTCGTCTCGACGGTCCTCTGAAGCAGCTCGCGGAATACTCCGTACGCATCTACCTCGGTCACGAAGTTGAGTCGTACCTCAAGGTTTGGGTCGTTCCGACCTCTCACGAAGCCTGAGCGTCGACAATTCCCCTTGAATTCTCCGTCGCTCCGTAGCGGCGCGGTTTTTCGAGGTTCTTGCCGTTCATCGTCGCCGACGCGTCTTCTGACGCGTCGGCGTTCTTTTTACGACGCCCTAATCTCCGCCAAAAAAATAAACGCGCCCTATGGCCCCATGTGAGAACGTAAAGGACGCGTCTATCGTCTTAAAGGTAAAAACCGTCTTCCGTTCTGGGAAGATCAAAACGTCGCGTTCAAACGCCGCGGAGAATATCTACGCCGTCGAAGAAGTTCTTAAACTTCTGGACCTGTTGCCGATGGGAAAGTTTGAGGCTTTCCGACTCCTCAAACTCGATCGTCGCGAAACCATTGTAGTCGATATCGTCCAAGGTCTGACGAATTGCGAGCCAGTCGTTAGAACCGAGCCCAACAGGCACGAAAGAGCCGCCGTTTGGCAGAGAATGATCGACAAGGAAGTCTTTAAAATGCAGCTTTACGATAATTCCCTTTCCGAGCGCGCGTAAACACTCCACGGTCGAGGTAATTTTAACGTAATTTCCGAGGTCAAAATAGGATCCGACCCAAGGATTGTCAAAGGAGCGAACAAACGCCGCAAGGAGGTTCGGATCGTGCCAAAGGTTGTTCCAAACGTTTTCCAGACCGATCTTAACGCCCTCGTACGCCGCAACGTCGAGAACCTTCGGAAGATGCTTTCGAACCGCGGTTGTCGCATAGTTCTGCGCCGCGATAAATTCGGCAAAAGGCGTTTGATCGCCGTCGGAGATTCGAGAAACCATAAGCGTTTCCGGATCGAACTGGAAGCGATATTCCCATGGCGAAAGCGCCGGCGCGGGAATTCCTGCGCCCGGCACGACTAAAATCGAAGACGCGCCGTAAGCGCCCGCGACCTGAATCGCATGGCGCAGACTCTCGACGTCCTCTTCGACGCATTCGTCACGATTGAAACGCGCGCCCTTCATGACCGAGTGAATTTTAAGTCCGTTTGCTTCGCAAACGCGTCGCGCTTCACGCGCTTCTTCGAGGGTCACGTTGGTCGCGCGAGATTCGACGCCGTCGTAGCCTGCCGCGGCAAGTTCTTCGATTTCACGAGGTTCAATCTTATTGACGATCGCCGCGCAGCGAAGCGTCGTGTGGTATTGAGCCGGCGTCGCGCCGTCTTTATTTTCATCGTCTATCATAAGTCGCCCTGTAGAAAATATTAAGGAAAATTAAAAAGAACGTTAAAAAGAAACACGAAAGAGGAAAAGCGAGTAACGCCGCTCTTTCGTGTTTCGGTCAAAAACTACGTCCAACGTTCACCTAACGAACACATAAACGCAAGCAAAATCAGACGCCTTCAAGGATATCTTTACCCTGGAAGAAATTCTGGAAAATCTTAGCGTGCTGCTCCGACGAATACCCGCCGCTTTCGAGAGTGACAAATCCGTCGTAGCTAATTTCGTCGATTACTTTACGGACAGACTTCCAATCGATCGACCCTGTTCCGATCGGCACAAAATCGCCCCCGTTCGGCTTTTCCTTATTCATGAGGAAATCCTTGAAGTGAAGCTTGCAAATGGTTCCTTTGAGCGCGCGGAGCCAGTCTTCGGGCTTCGCATACTTAACGTGGTTTCCGATATCGAAATACGTCTTGACCCAAACGTTGTCAAACGCCTTGACAAAGGCGGCGAAGAATTCAGGGGTGCACCAAAGGCCGTTCCAAACGTTTTCAAGTCCAATCGTAACGCCCTCGTAAGCGGCGACGGGAATCGCCTGTTTGACGTACTTGAAGGACGCTTCCGTCGCTTCGTTCTGCGCTTTGATATAGTCGGCGTACGGCGCGTTGTCCCCTTCGCAGACCGTCTTGACCATGCAAGTATCGGGGTCGAAGTCGATTTTGAAATCCCAAGGCTGGGGCGCTTTTCCTCCGACGCGACAGGGCACGAGCAGAATCGTCGAGGCTCCGTAGGCGCCGGCGGCGCGAAGCGCTCGTTCGATCGTCTTAACGTCCGCCTCGGCTTGCTCCGCGCCTTGATTAACGTTAGTCCACGCGCGCATAACGGAATGAATCTTAATACCGTTGGCTTCACAGATTCTACGACCTTCCGCTGCCTTGCTCGGATCAATATCCCAGACGGTAGTTTCTACGCCTTCATAGCCGAGTTTCGCAAGGTTTTCAATTTCGTCGGCTTTGATTTCGCCTACGAGGGTAGCGTAGCGCAGTTTGGTCGTGAAGGGCTGTTCGACTTCCGCGGCAAAAAGCGAGGAGCTCTTCATTGTCGTCGAAAGCGCCGCGGCGCCGGCGGTTAAAGCGGTCGTTCGCATGAAGTCACGTCGCGTAAAAACACGTTCCATTCTAAGGTCCTTTCGCAAAAGAGCGCGCGGGAAATCGTCGCGCAGACTTTTAATATAAAACAATACGATTCCGGTAGCGGCGCGTCTCAACACGCTCCGTCGACTCGAATTATATCTGGGCGGTCAAACGACTGCAAGCTTTTACAGACGAAAATAAAAAAACAGGGAGAAAAGCCGCCGACACAAGGCCAGACGACGCAAAGCGATGGGAAAAGGCGCGTTCTGTTCTCGCGCCTTTAACGGTAGTCGATATCGCCAATGACGGGCAACTCGTCAAGCGATTTAAGGTTAAAAAGCTTCAGAAAACGATCGGTGGTTCGATAGACAGAAATCTTTTTCTTTTCAACAGTCTGCTTTTCCACAGAAATAAGGTCGCGTCTGACAAGTTGCGACAGAGCGCTTGCGGCTCCGCTGCGTACTTCTAAGATGGCGTCGAACGTTATCGGCTGCTTGTAAGCGACAAGCGCGAGAACGTCGATCGCGCTCTGCGACAGCTTAAATTCCTTCGTTTTCCCGCCAAACTGCGCGACGATATCGCCGTAGGAGTCGAGAAGAGAAAGCCGAAACCCTTCTCCGTCGCGAACGATCTTGTAAGGCGCGCCCTCTCGATAATAACGCTCGTTGAGGTCGGCGAGAATCTCCAGAGCTTCTGTTTCGGAAAGATTGCGAATCAGTTCGCAGGCGCGTTTAAGAGACAAAGGTCTATTTTCGCGGTCGCCGACGAACAACATCGCCTCGAGAATGTTGTCGGGTCGAATTACGGCGCGGCGATACGTCTCTTGTTCGTTGTCGGAACCCGGGGTAGACGCGTCGCCGTTAAAATCGCGCTCCGACGCGCGCGGCGCTTCGTAACGCGCGCCGGCTTCAAATAGGAAATCGGAGTCGTTCTGACGAATCTCAGAATCGAGCGATTCCCGACGTTCGAGTTCCAGATCGCGCTGAATTCGCTCCGCGTCGGAGACGTCGTCAATAGCGGACTCAAAGTCGTCGTCGCTCGCTTCGAACATCGAACGCAATCCGTCGGCAAACGCCGCGACGTCGCGACGGTCTGAATCGTTCAGCGACGCGTTAAGGGAGAAACTTTTAGAAAAAAAAGCGTCCTCTTCCGCGTCCCCGTCGTCGCCTTGATCGTCGACAGAAGTCTCGTTAGGCGCGTTCTTTTCGACGTTCTCAGGAATATCTTCTGCGGCGCCGGACAGAGCGTCCTCCGGTTGTTCCAATTTTGAATCGTCCTGTTCGTCCATCGTCGTTCCCCTTCTCCCGCGCTGAAATCAACGTCCGCGCGCGTTTTGCCCCATCGTATACAATAACCTGTTTCAAAGCAAGAGGAAACGAGGAACGAAACAAACGTTAAGCGCTTTTGCATGGACGAATAAAGAAATCAGTTTCCGTCGGATAGAATCGTTGTTATTTCGGTATTAATCCAAGACATAATGCGAACGAGAGACGCAAACAACGACGCTATTCGTCTTTACGACTCGTCGCCCCTCCGCGAACTAAAATCAGGAAATGTAATATAACCCGTTTAACAGATTAGACTTCCGTTTTTGCCAAAGGTCGTCGATATGGAATCTTTCGCTCTCTTGAGTTAGCATGCACGTTTTTGTCGTTCTGTTTTTTCGGAATTCAAGCGCTCGGCGTCTTTTTCATATCTTGTTCCAAAAGAAAGTCCGCAGGTTAAAATCCCCAACTCCAACGACGACAACTCTTACGACAAACGTTCTGAACGCGAATGACGACGCGTATAATTAATTGTTGTTACGGAAAACGTCATAGACGTCGAAAAAACATGGTTCGCCAGTTCGGCAGTGAAACGAGTTAAATTTCAGAAACAACAGTTTTTTTAAGAAAAACCGATGATCTAACGCGTAAAAGCTCGCAATATAATCCCGTTTACGCTCAATATCGATAAAAAATTATTTTTTTTTTACCAAAAGATTGCGAAAAGGCG
>Ga0256407_10010431_pt1 | contig 13059 bp, 13 predicted proteins | sample RumenRJG_04DNA_FD_193489 | JGI IMG/M metagenome (GOLD analysis project Ga0256407, IMG submission 193489) | Bovine rumen microbial communities from Lethbridge, Alberta, Canada - RJG_04 | ecosystem: Host-associated > Mammals > Digestive system > Stomach > Rumen | place: Canada: Alberta... | reverse complement strand
CAATCTGTCCGACAAAACCATAATCAATATTGATCACTCCATCGCGATCAAAGAATGCAGCCTTGTTCACTATGCAAGATCCTTGAGTTTCTCTGGAGCCAGAGCAATATCCTCGTTTTTGACAACGACGATACCTTTATCAAGAATTTCCTTTGCAATAGCTTTAGCATCTGATAGTGAATGTAAATCGCATGAACCGCACTGATACTCATTGGCTGCAGGAATTTTGGCGTTATCGTCTAAAGATGCAATATCCTTAATAGCTAGTTCAAAACACTTGGCTACGTTATCCCCTTGAGCATCACCTATCAGACTCATATAGAAGCCTGTCTTGCAGCCCATAGGAGAAATATCAATTACTTCCACAACTCCAGGATTATTTAAGTGCTCACGCATAAACCCTGCAAAATAATGTTCAAATGTATGAATTCCCTTGTCGGATAATCTTCCATGATTAGGTTTCTTAAAACGAAGATCCCAAACCTGAATTGTATCTCCCTTTGGAGTTTTCATTAGCTTTGCCATTCTTACAGATGGAGCTGGCATAATAGTGTGATCAACTAAAAAACTATCAACTAGTGGCATATTTAACCTTCCTTTATGAATATATTTCTTAATTAAGAAAAGCTCTTTACCCAGCCTTTCTCTAAAATAAAAAAAGAGGATTAGTACAGATTACAGTGTTCTAACTGATTTTTATAGTTTTGAGCTCTAACATGAACCTGTCTTGCAACATCAATCAGCCAGTTTTTACCCAAGTAAGTTTTATTTTTATATCCGGTCCAACCTTCATGGTAATTTAGGTACTGATTGAAGGCATCAGAAAATTTAACATCATTGATTTTTTTAGTCTTGGTCATATACCAGCCAATAAAATCAAGTGAATCTTCAAATGAGGTTCTTGAGGAAAAGAATCCTCCTTCTTCGTTGGTATAATCTTCCCAGACCTCGTCCTGAGCCTGAGAATAGCCATAAGAAGAGCTTCCGCGGCCGTATGGAATAAATCCAAACCATCTCATCCTTGGCTTAGCATCCTCGACAAAGCCTGATTCCTGCGCCATTATGGACATAGCTACATTAATCGGGATGCCATATTTATCATGAACTTTATGAGCAGAAACGTACCAACTGTCTTTTTCCTGAAAAATGGAACAGAGATTATCTGTGTTTGATGGGGGAGTTGAAGCGCATCCAGCAATAAATAACGCTCCAACTACGATAGAGAAAATACTTTTTTTTAGAATCATCTTATAATGGAAATTTAAATAGCGTCGTCACCTTCTTCTCCGGTGCGGATTCGAATTACTCTTTCTACATCAGAGACAAAAATCTTGCCATCTCCAATCTTACCTGTATGGGCTCCTGCTGTAATTGCCTCAATACATAAATCTACATCCTCATCTTTTACAACAAGTTCGATTTTTGCCTTTGGAAGGAAATCTACAACATATTCAGCTCCACGATACAATTCTGTGTGGCCTTTCTGACGACCAAAGCCTTTGACCTCAGAAACAGTCATACCAGAAATACCCTTTGCACTTAATGCCTCTCGCACGTCATCTAGCTTAAATGGTTTAATAATCGCGGATATTTTTTTCATACAAAGTCCAGCCCTTAAAATACAAATATGTACAGAGATAGGCGTAAATATAATAACACCTACCCAAACAATATGCCTAATTCATCCTTAAAGAAACGAGGCATAATTATAAAATGATCTTGCTCTAATTATTATGGATTATTTTATTTTTACAAAAAATTATTTCTTTTTATTTAATTTGCCTTAAAAATGCGCAAAGATTACTTAAACAAGTCAAAAAATTGTTACTTCAAAAAAAACACTGTCTTAACACATCTCAAAAAAATTCCTCTCTCTTATTAATTAATAAGCAAGAACTAGTCTTCCTCCCATTTCAAGATTTTGACACTCTAATAAACTATTTCTTTATAAATTAATCAGCACCATAGAAAAAACCGCTTATAAATCAGCCAGGAAGATTCTTATTAATCTTTTGGCATGGCAAATGCAAAATCGAAAACATCGAATATAAGTTCGCCAAAAAATGGAGCATCAATATGAAACACGAAAATTCTATTTCTGCATTAAAGATTACAAATACTATTATGATGTGGTTATTCTGTTTAACTGTAATGATGTTAGTTATGCCTTGGGAGATAATATCAACAGATTTTGCAGCACATATTGAAACCAATAAAATTGTTCTTTATTTTGCACTGATTATTGAGGTATCTAATTTTATAAGTCAGGGACTGTTAACTATTATCAATGCCATGCTCAGCAAGAAAGCACAAAAGAAGATGCAGGAAAAAATCGTTCACGCTGTTGAAGGACTGGATTTTGCAGAAAGAGCTTTACTAAGAGAGTATGTTTTACAGAGAAAGTCTGTATTAACACTACCTGTCAACGAACCAACTGTTAGAAATCTAATCGATGATGGTGTACTGAGAATCGTTAATGTAAATGATGAGAGTAGCTACAGAGCAGATATTATTATTGCCAAGGAAGCTCGTCCATACATCACATACAAGGCAATTGGTCTTACACTTGGCAAAATGACTGAAGAGCAGGTATCTCAGATCATGAACTCTAGACCAGAGTACGCAAAACAGAAATTCAGTCATCAGAACAAAATATTCATCGGATCAAATGCAGTTAGAAACGCAAATTCTCCAATGAGAGAACTGGAAAACCAGAACGAGGATGTTGCTGCATAAAATGATGCAGATAAAGAAAAGAATGCGAACTTAGAAAGCGATGAGGTATGAAGAAAAATGCCAGATTTTAGTATACTGGCATTTTTTTTGCGTTTTAATTAGTATTCTACAGAACTCATTTTTGACAATTTAACTCTGTCATGCCATGCCTGAATATATCTTCTTGTACCTGTTCTGCCTCTTGATGAAATAGATGAAGTTAAGGTGTACTCTCCTTTATATCTAACTCCGTCAAGAAGTTCTCCTGGAGTTACACCTGTAGCAGCAAAATAACACTGGTCTGAGGTAATAAGCTCGTCAACAGTTCTAATAGCTTTTATATCGAAACCTTCTTTGATAATAGCTTCCTTTTCTGCTTCTGTCTTAGGTGCTAATCTAGTAAGCATCTGACCTCCGGTTCCCTTAATAGCGCAGGCAGTAATAACAGCTTCAGGTGTACCGCCAATGCCAACTAAAAGATCAATATCGGTTGTTGGATCAATTGCCATTAATGCGCCGGCAATATCACCGTCAGAATGAACCATTACTCTTGCACCGGCAAGATGAATATCCTTAATCAGCTGCTCATGGCGTGGCTTATCAAGAACAAATACCTTGAGTTCACCAACTTTCTTTCCTAATGCCTTAGCAACATTTACCACGTTATCTTTTATTGGAGCATCAAGATCAATTACATTTGCAGCTTCAGCTCCAACTGCCATCTTCTCACAGTAGAAACTATGACCAGGATTAAACATTGTTCCCTTCGGAGCGATACCTACAGCAGCTATACCGTTAGGTTTTCCACCTGCAACACAGCTTGTTCCATCAATAGGATCAACAGCAATATCAAACTCAGCACCGTCACCAAAACCAACTTTCTCGCCAGTATACAGCATAGGAGCTTCGTCCTTTTCACCTTCACCGATAACAATAGTTCCTTTGATATGTATACTTTGGAAAGCAATACGCATTGCATCAACAGCAGCACGATCAACTAATTCCTTGTTTCCTAGACCAATATATCTTGCAGATGCTAATGCGGCAGCCTCTGTTACACGAACCAAATCTAAAGCGATATTCTTATCAGCTAAATGTTGTTGCATTTTGACCTCATATAAAGCGATGCTAAAGGATATAAATCACTTTCGTAATCAAGTGCGAAAAATGTGCATATCTTTTACGTTTTTTTAAAACGTGTATATGATACACGTGAATAAACAAAAATAGATCTGAAGCAGGTAAAAAAAGGAAAAATTTTAGTTTTGGGGCAATAAAAAGGGCCGAGATATTAATCTCAGCCCTCTTTTTAGATATTGTTATCTATTATTCAATAATAGAACCAACAACACCAGCACCTACAGTACGGCCACCTTCACGGATAGCGAATCTCTCGCCTTCAGCCATAGCTACTGGGTGGATTAGGGTTACGGTCATGTCGGTGTTATCACCTGGCATTACCATCTCTACGCCCTCTTTCAGATCAATTGAACCGGTAATATCGGTTGTTCTGAAGAAGAACTGTGGACGATAGCCTTTGAAGAATGGAGTGTGACGACCACCTTCATCCTTGCTTAGTACGTAAACCTGACCTGTGAACTTGGTGTGTGGAGTAATGGTGCCTGGAGCTGCCAGAACCTGTCCACGCTCAACTTCATCACGCTTGGTACCACGTAGTAGAATACCTACGTTATCACCAGCACGGCCTTCGTCTAGTAACTTACGGAACATTTCAACGCCAGTTACAGTGGTCTTGGTGGTTGGACGGATACCAACGATTTCTACTTCGTCACCTACGTGTACAATACCACGCTCTACACGGCCGGTTACTACAGTACCACGACCTGAGATTGAGAAGATATCTTCGATTGGTAATAGGAATGGATCATCGACATCACGCTTTGGATCTGGAATGTATGAATCTAGGGTCTCTGCTAACTTGAAGATTGACTCCTTCCACTTCTCTTCGCCATTTAATGCGCCTAGTGCTGAACCACGGATGATTGGAGTGTCGTCGCCTGGGAACTGGTACTGATTTAATAGATCACGTACGTCCATCTCAACTAACTCTAATAATTCCTCGTCGTCTACCATATCGCACTTGTTTAGGAATACAATGATGTATGGTACACCTACCTGACGAGCTAACAGAATGTGCTCACGGGTCTGTGGCATAGGACCATCAGTTGCTGCTACTACCAGAATAGCACCGTCCATCTGTGCTGCACCAGTAATCATGTTCTTAACATAGTCAGCGTGACCTGGGCAGTCAACGTGTGCATAGTGACGGTTTGCAGTATCGTACTCAACGTGAGAGGTGTTAATGGTAATACCACGTGCCTTCTCTTCTGGAGCGTTATCGATCTGATCGAACTTACGTGCCTCACCACCGAACTTCTCTGCTAGAACAGTTGTGATAGCTGCGGTTAAAGTGGTCTTACCGTGGTCAACGTGACCAATGGTGCCTACGTTTACGTGTACTTTGCCACGGACAAACTTCTCTTTTGCCATTTTTTTATTTCCTTTGTTTTAAAGAGGTGCAGCTCTCACTGCACCAGTTAAAATATAAAAATTGTTAATTATTCTTTAGACTGACGCTCTGAAATAACAGCTTCAGCGATGTTCTTTGGTGCCTCTGCATAGTAACCGAACTCCATTACATATGAAGCACGACCCTGAGTCAGAGAACGAAGGTCAGTTGCGTAGCCAAACATCTCTCCAAGAGGAACGTTTGCCTTAACAATCTTACCCATAGGACCATCTTCCATGCCTTCAACGATAGCACGACGACGGTTCAAGTCACCAATAACGTCACCCATGTAGTCTTCAGGAGTATCAACTTCAACCTTCATTAAAGGCTCTAGAAGAACTGGATTTGCCTTCTTGAAGCCCTCTTTGAAAGCCATAGAAGCAGCAATCTTGAATGCCATTTCTGAAGAGTCAACTTCATGGTAAGAACCATCGAATACAGTGACCTTAACGTCAACAACTGGGAAACCAGCTAGAACACCGTTAGCGATCTGCTCCTGACAGCCCTTATCAATTGCAGGAATGTATTCCTTAGGAATAACACCACCAACAATCTCATTAACGAATTCGTAACCCTTGCCCTGCTCAAGAGGCTCAAGACGTAGCCAGCAGTCACCGTACTGACCACGACCACCAGACTGACGAGCAAACTTACCTTGCTGTTCAACCTTGTTCTTAATGGTCTCACGGTATGCAACCTGTGGTTTACCCTGATTACACTCAACCTTGAACTCACGGCGTAGACGATCAACAATAATGTCTAAGTGAAGCTCACCCATACCTGAAATAATGGTCTGGCCGGACTCCTCGTCTGTACGAACACGGAATGAAGGATCTTCTTTTGCTAGACGCTGTAAAGCAAGAGCCATCTTCTCCTGGTCATCCTTGGTCTTAGGCTCAACTGCTACAGAGATAACTGGCTCTGCGAAATCGATTGACTCAAGAATAATTGGATGCTCTGGGTCACATAAGGTATCACCGGTAACGGTTTCCTTCAGACCGATAGCAGCAACGATGTCACCTGCATAAACCTCGCTAACCTCGTTACGAGCATTAGCGTGCATCTGAACTAGACGGCCGAAACGCTCACGCTTCTGCTTATCTGAGTTCATTACAGTGTCACCAGACTTAATAAAGCCTGAGTAGCAACGTAAGAATGTTAAGTTACCTACGAATGGATCGTTTGCTAACTTAAATGCTAAAGCAGCAAATGGCTCCTTGTCATCAGCCTTACGAGAATCAGCTTCACCAGTTAAGGTTTTACCTTCAACAGCTGGAACATCAGCTGGAGATGGCAGATAATCAACAACAGCATCAAGCATTGCCTGAACACCCTTGTTCTTGAAAGCTGAACCGCAGCACATAGGAATAATTTCGTTGCGAAGAGTACGCTCACGTAGAGCAGACTTGATTTCTTCCTCAGACAGTTCTTCACCGCCAAAGAATTTATCCATCAGCTCGTCGTTAGCCTCTGCAGCAGCTTCAACAAGCTTTGCACGCCACTCTTCAACTTCTTCAACCATATCTGCAGGAATGTCAACGTACTCAAACTTCATACCCTGAGATGCTTCATCCCAGTCAATAGCCTTACGCTTGATTAGGTCAACTACACCAACAAAGCTGTCCTCTTTACCGATTGGTAACATTAGAGGAACAGGGTTACCCTTCAGACGGGTCTTAATCTGTTCTACAACACGTAGGAAGTTAGCACCAGTACGGTCCATCTTATTAACGAAAGCAATACGAGGAACCTTGTACTTCTGAGCCTGTCTCCAAACGGTTTCAGACTGAGGCTGAACACCACCCACAGCACAGTAAACCATAACTGCACCATCAAGAACACGCATTGAACGCTCTACTTCTGCAGTAAAGTCAACGTGGCCTGGGGTGTCAATAATATTGAAACGGTATGGAGCCTTCCACTGATTGCTCATACCATGCCAGTAACAGGTGGTAGCAGCTGAAGTAATGGTAATACCACGCTCCTGCTCCTGAACCATCCAGTCCATGGTAGCAGCACCATCATGAACCTCACCTAACTTGTGACTCTTTCCTGTGTAGAAAAGAATACGCTCAGTAGTAGTGGTTTTACCAGCATCAATGTGAGCACTAATACCGATATTACGGTACATTTTAATAGGGGTTTCGCGAGACATTTTATACTAACTCCTGTACTACCAACGGAAGTGGCTGAATGCTTTGTTAGCTTCTGCCATACGATGTACGTCTTCGCGCTTCTTAACAGCGGTTCCCTTGTTCTCTACTGCGTCTGCCATTTCTGCAGCTAAACGAGCAGCCATGCTCTTCTCGTGACGAGAACGAGCTGCGTCAACTAACCAGCGCATTGCTAATGCGTTGCCGCGAGCTGGGCGAACTTCTACTGGAACCTGGTAATTTGCACCACCAACACGACGAGACTTAACTTCTACGTCTGGGCGGATATGCTCAAGTGCCTCCTCAAACAGGGCGAGGTGGTCCTTGCCGCTCTTCTCAGAAACGGTGTCTAATGCACCATAAACGATGGCTTCAGCGATTGACTTCTTACCATCTAGCATTACGACATTGATAAACTTTGCTAATAACTCAGAGTTGAATTTTGGATCTGGCAAAATCTTACGCTGAGCAACTTCACGACGTCTAGGCATTTATAAATCCTCGTAATTTCAGGGTTTTCCAAAACCTAAAATTATTAACTAAAAATATAACTGTTTGGCCTTACTCTTCGGGGATGTATTAAGCCTTAGGCTTCTTAACACCGTACTTAGAGCGAGACTGCTTACGATCTTTAACACCAGCGCAGTCTAGTGAACCACGAATGGTGTGGTAACGAACACCTGGAAGGTCCTTAACACGACCGCCACGAATCATTACAACTGAGTGCTCCTGAAGGTTGTGACCCTCACCACCAATGTATGAAGTAACTTCAAAACCATTAGTTAAACGAACACGACATACTTTACGCATTGCTGAGTTAGGCTTTTTAGGCTTAGTTGCGTATACACGGGTGCAAACGCCACGCTTCTGAGGACAAGCTTCCAGTGCTGGAACCTTGTTCTTTGAAACTACTTTAACGCGTGGTTTGCGAACCAACTGATTAATAGTAGACATTAAACAAAATCTCCTGTTAGTCCGAAATGGACAGATCTTACTATATTCCCTACAAATTTAGGGATTATGAATTTTAATACAAGATGAAATCAAAGATCAAATATTTTTTGATTAACCAGATGAAAATCGGTTACTTCAGAATAGAAGGAATATCTTTTAATATCAATGAGTTGATTTTATGTTTATTGATTAATTGTTTTTATAAACGAATTTAACTTATTGTTATTAAAGGATATTTATTTTATTAGTAATAGAAAAAAACTTTTTCTGTTTTACTCTTCACACAGGAACAAAGTGCATTTATAAGGGATTTTTTATCTCTAAAAGAAAAAATTCCACATTCATTTGGAATTTTCTTTTCATTAATCACTGCTTCAAGATCAACGTAATACATAAAAACAATATTATCGTTTTTCTGAACTACTGTTTTATTATTTTCAAAAGCTTTTTCAGAGTAAAACAAATGAGTACTGCTCATTAGAACACCACCTCTTTATCAGCAGTTTTCTGTAATTCTTTTCTTGAGACACAGGAAATATTATCCAAACATAAAGGTCTGTCGGAATAAACATCTATATCAAATAGAAAGAGCTGTTTCAGCCTTTTTACGTGCTCATCTCCTTTAGTTTCCTCATTAACAGACAAGGAAAATTCAGAATCTAAATAAACAGTTACAGACTCGGATTCTGATTCGGCAATGTTCAATGCAGCTTCAATTCCTTGAATATATATACCGCTTTTCAGAGGAGAAGTAGAAATAACAATCAGTATCAAGCTAAAACTCCAGGATTTTGTCGACAGAACAAATCATCATAGATAATTCCATATTTCCTGACAGAACAAAGCCATCACATATATTTTCTTTATCTAGCCCCTGTTCCATAAAAGCTCTTCCACACACAAAAAGAGGAATAGACATATTCTTCGAAATCTTCAGATAGTTCTCTTGAAGATTGCACAAAGAACTGATTTGACAGATTCCTTTAGATGATAAAGAAACAGAATTGTCAGTAAAAAAGATTCCCGAGATTTCAACATCACTGTTACTGCAGAGCTGACCAATTGTGTTCGTCGCAATCTCATGAACCACCTGCGATGCAGGTGGAGACTTAATAATTACTAGTACTTTCATTAAATTGAAAATTAAACTTCAGCAATGACCTCAATTTCACAAAGGGCATTTTTTGGAAGAGCAATACCCCCTACACATGAACGAGCAGGAGCATTCTCCTTGAAAAATTCTGCATAAACTTCATTAAAAGCTGCAAAATCAGCAATATCTTTTAAGAAACATGTGGTTTTTACAACCTTACTTAAATCAGAACCAGAAGCTTCAACCAAAGCTTTTACATTATTTAAAGCCTGTCTTGCCTGCTCCTTAATACCACCATCTGCCATAACACCGGTTTCAGGTATTAAAGGGATCTGACCAGAAGCGAATAATAATCCATTGATAATTTTCCCCTGTACATATGGACCAATTGCAGCAGGAGCTTTTGGGGTTGAAATAATTTTTGCCTGAGCCATCTTTTATTCTCCTTATCATTCAATTAGCAAAAAAAAATGCCCACACTTAATTTTAGCATGGGCATTATATTTTGTTTACTTTTCTAAAAGGCTAACCATTAGTTACCAAGTGAGGTTGAATCCTCAGCCTTTAGGGCAGCAGCAAGCTGTTTCTGTACATCTTCAGTAGTAACTGAAGACTGAGCCTGAGACTGAGCTAACTTAGAACGCTCAAACTCTTCTCTACGCTGCTTGTGATACTTGTATCCAGTACCTGCAGGAATTAGTCGACCAACGATTACGTTTTCCTTCAGACCACGTAACTCGTCAACTTTACCCTCAACTGAAGCCTCAGTTAGAACACGAGTGGTTTCCTGGAATGAAGCAGCAGAAATGAAACTGTCTGTGCTTAATGAAGCCTTGGTCAGACCCATTAGAATGTGTCTGTAACGAACAGGCTTCTTGCCTTCAGCCTCAAGACGCTCGTTTACGATACGAACTCTTGATACTTCTGCAATTTCATCCTTTAAGAACTCTGTGCTCTCGCCTGGATCAAGGATCTCACACTTACGTAACATCTGACGAACGATAACCTCAATATGCTTATCGTTAATCTTAACACCCTGTAAGCGGTAAACATCCTGAACTTCGTTAACGATATAGTTAGCTACTGCGTTAACACCACGTAATCTTAGAATATCGTGAGGAGACTCTGGACCTTCAGCGATCATTTCGCCCTTAGTTACAGTTTCACCTTCGAATACGTTCAGGTTTCTTGATAGAGGAATCATCTCCTCATATGGTTCAACAGGATTTCCGATTTCATCAACAGAGCCGACAGCAGGAGTAATCTCCAGACGACGCTTTGACTTGGTTTCCTTACCGAATGAGATAGTACCTGAAATCTCAGCAAGGATTGCTGGCTCCTTAGGAGCACGAGCCTCAAACAGGTCAGCAACACGAGGAAGACCACCGGTAATATCCTTGGTACCGCCTGCAACCTGAGGAATACGAGCAATAACGTCACCGATATTGATTTCAGCGCCATCCTGTAACTGAACGATTGCTTTAGCCTGCAGCATATACTGAGCAGCAACGTTAGTACCAGGGATAAGAACATCATCACCATTCTTGTCAACAATCTTAACAGATGGACGTTTTTCCTTACCCTGAGTTGGACGAGCAGCTAACTCTCTAACCTCAATTGAAGAAATACCTAAAGCCTCATCTTCTTTCTTGTCAACGGTCACACCTTCAATGATGTCGGTGTACTTAATGAAACCGTGTACTTCAGAAATAATTGGGTGAGTATGTGGATCCCAACGAGCAACAGTATCACCAACCTTAACAGTATCGCCCTCTTTAATCTCAAGAACAGAACCATAAGGGATCTTGTGGCTTTCTTTTACTGAACCGAACTCATCGATAACGAACAGTTCTGACTGACGAGAGGTAACAACCTGCTTGCCATCAGTATTAGTTACAACCTTTGAGTTCTCGATTCTGATAACACCGCTGTTTCTTACGGTTGCACCAGACTCAGCAACAGCACGTGATGCAGCACCACCAATGTGGAAAGTACGCATAGTTAGCTGAGTACCAGGCTCACCGATTGACTGAGCTGCGATAACACCAACAGCCTCACCAGGGTTTACCATGTGGCCACGAGCTAAATCACGACCGTAGCACTTAGCACAGATACCAAACTTGGTCTTACATGTGATAGGTGAACGAACCTTAACACGGTCAATACTGTTAGCTTCTAGAACAGAGCATAACTTCTCGTCTAGCAACTGTCCCTTAGGAATTAGAACAGTCTTGCTACCTGGTTTTAGAACATCAGCAGCGAGAGTTCTGCCTAGTACACGATCACGCAGAGTTTCGATAACATCACCGCCGTTAACGTGTGGTGTAATCTCTAAACCGTCATCAGTACCGCAGTCTTCCTCAGTAATAACCATATCCTGAGCAACGTCAACAAGACGACGAGTCAGATAACCTGAGTTTGCAGTCTTAAGAGCGGTATCAGCCAGACCCTTACGAGCACCGTGAGTTGAAATGAAGTACTGCTGTACGTTCAGACCTTCACGGAAGTTTGCAGTAATAGGTGTTTCAATAATAGAACCATCAGGCTTAGCCATCAGACCACGCATACCAGCTAGCTGACGAATCTGAGCTGGTGAACCACGAGCACCAGAGTCAGCCATCATATAGATGCTGTTGAATGAAGACTCAACCTCTTCCTCACCCAGAATATTCTTAGCAGTCTGAGTTGAAAGGTTCTGCATCATAGCCTTAGCAACTTTTTCACCGGCGGTTGACCAAACGTCGATAACCTTGTTGTATCTCTCACCAGGAGTAATCTGACCATTCTCATACTGACTCTGAATTGTCATTACTTCCTTCTGAGCAGAAGAAATAAGAGTGTATTTCTCCTTAGGAATCAACATATCATCAACACAAACAGATGAACCTGAAATAGCTGCGTTTGCGAAACCGGTATACATAATATGGTCAGCAAACATAACAGTGTCTTTCAGACCTAACTTGTGATAGCAGTTATTTAATAAAGCACCGATCTTCTTCTTTCCAAGAGGAACGTTAGACACATGAGTAAACCAGTTCTTCTGAGAGAGAATCTCGTGAATATTTTCCTGAGTTACACCTTCTGCAGGAGGATCAATCAGATCAAATGATAGTCCCTTTGGAAGAATCAGAGACAACATTGCACGACCAACAGTTGTTAAACGTAACTCATTGTGCTCAATGAACTCGCCTGTATCGGTATCCTTGTCAAAATAATGAATACGGCAAGCGATACGAGCGTGGAAGTCAGCTAAATCAGCCTTATATAGACGCTCTGCTTCCTTAGCATCTGACAGAATTAAACCTTCACCACGAGCACCGATTCTCATACGGGTCATGTAGTACAGACCTAAAACCACGTCCTGTGCAGGAACAATGATAGGATCACCAGAAGCTGGTGATAGAACATTGTTTGTAGACATCATCAGAGCTCTAGCTTCTAACTGTGCTTCTAATGTTAAAGGAACGTGAACAGCCATCTGGTCACCATCGAAGTCAGCGTTGAATGCTGGACATACTAGAGGGTGCAGACGAATTGCCTTTCCTTCAATCAGAACTGGTTCGAATGCCTGAATACCTAGTCTGTGCAGGGTAGGTGCACGGTTAAGCATAATA
>Ga0256407_10010428_pt1 | contig 13064 bp, 13 predicted proteins | sample RumenRJG_04DNA_FD_193489 | JGI IMG/M metagenome (GOLD analysis project Ga0256407, IMG submission 193489) | Bovine rumen microbial communities from Lethbridge, Alberta, Canada - RJG_04 | ecosystem: Host-associated > Mammals > Digestive system > Stomach > Rumen | place: Canada: Alberta... | reverse complement strand
CAACATGCGCTGAAAACCCTACATGCTTGACCTTTCCGGAACTCAAGCAATCATCCAAAAAGTCCATTACACCCAAATTCTTCACCTTATTCCATCCGGAGGCATTTAATGAGTGCAACAGGTAAACGTCAAGATAATCTGTTTGCAGTTTTTCAAGCTGCTTATCCAAAAATGATTCAAAATCCTTTTTCTCTGAAATGAACCATGTAGGAGATTTTGTTTGAAGGATCACTTCATCCCTTAAGTTGTTTTCTTTAAAATATTCGCCTAAAAATATTTCACCATTTCCATTGCCGGCCAAAGTATCATTATGATATGGAAAAGCGGTGTCAAATACATTGACTCCATTCTCAATTGCATAATCAAACATTTTAATCGCTTCCGCCTCATCAATATCGGCATTGGAATAGAGTGTCGGAAGTCTCATGGTTCCAAAACCCAATCTTGAAACCTTTAAGCCAGTTTTTCCGAGCGTATTATATATCATCAGCATCACATGTAAATTAAATTATCTTCAACATATATTTTTTATATTAATTAATAGATATATCTCACAACCTATTTAATACTATGTTTAATGTAGTCTAAAAGTGTGACATTAACTCTTTAAAAACAGAAAAAATATGAAAAAATAATCAATATTTTTGGCATGTTAAGAGTAACCCACTTAAAATCGTGTGGGTTACCTATAAAAAATAGGCAAATCCTACCACCGATTCTGACATTCCATTTCCAAAAATAAGACCTAATCTACATAATAATTAGCCATTATAATTATTAAAGTTATCTTTTATAATCCACATGTCTAATCCATTCTATTTAATTAAATAAGTCCTTTATTACATTAATTGCAATAGCCATTCACAAACATTATCTTTTAATTGCTCCATCTATAAGAAACAAACAATTATTTAATAAATTAATAATATACAATTAAATAGACACATTTTTAAGGATTGCAATTAGATGACAACCGAAGTAAAAATTGAAAATAATTTGTTTAATGAGAAGAAAATGGAAGAGTTTATAGAATTATACGATGACATGTTAGTTGTAAACTCTGATGAAGACCCCATATGTGATTGGATTGGCAAATTAAACAATGATGAACTTATAAGCGAAAAAACAAATTACATTCGATTTTTTAGGATAATCCTTGAAGAAATCTTAGGATACAAGTTAGAAGACATAGAGCATGAAGAAAACATAGGTAAAGAGGGCAGACCAGTTGAATTTACCTTAAAAAAAGATGATAAAGAGTATGTAGTTGTTGAACTCAAAGGAACAAAGACAAAAGACCTGAATAAAAGATACAATAGAGAACAATCAGCCATAGAACAAGCTACTAACTATGCAAGTATAAAAGAAGACACACAATGGGCTTTTGTATCCAATTACAATGAATTCCGTTTATTCAATCCTAATTATCGTGAAAAATACATTAGTTTTAAATTCAAACAATTAACAGATGAATCTGTCCTAAAAAAATTCTTATTGATATTCAGTAAATTCTCTTTAATCGACGAAGACATACCACAAACACTATTAAAAGAAACTCGAATCATTGAAAGAGATTTAGAAGATGAATTCTACTTGCTATATAGTGAAACAAGACTAATGCTAATAAAAGAATTAGAAAATTCCGATGACAATATCGATCGGTTGGAAGCTATTCGATTATCTCAATTAATTCTTAACAGATTTATTTTTTTATGCTTTGCAGAAGATTTAAGACTTATTCCACCCGAAACTACGGCAGATATCATCTTAACACCTATAAGGCACAATAATTTAAGTAGATATACAATGTGGAATAGATTAAACGAATTATTCATGTTTGCAGATGAAGGCAACATTGAACGGGAAATCGGTTCTTTTAATGGTGGATTGTTTAAAGAAGACCTTTACGGATTACGAATTAGAGATAAAGTTGAAGATTTAAGCTTTTTTGACGATTGCTATAAGAAATGGAAGTTTGAAGAAAAATACGAAGATATAAAAAGCCAATTAGGGAAATACAAAGATAATTTAAATCCAATTTATAAGAACTTATTAATCATATCTTCTTTTGATTTTGGTTCTGAATTATCCGTAAATATTTTAGGACATATCTTTGAAAACAGTATAGGAGATATTGAAGAACTTAAAGACGAATCTAAAAGCCGTAGAAAAAGAGATGGAGTTTTTTATACTCCTGAACACATAACCGATTATATGTGTAGAAATATTATAATCCCTTATTTGAGTTATTCAGGCAAAGCACAAACAGTTCATGAATTAATAAGCGAATATGAAGACATAAATGATTTAGATAAGTTAGATAAACGATTAAAAGATATAAAAATTATTGATATTGCTTGTGGTAGTGGTGCATTCTTAAACAAAGCAGTAGATGTCTTATTTGAGATTCACGAAGCTTTACATGATAGCAAATATGCTGGTGATGAAACTCTTAACAGATTCATAGATAGTTTAGATAAAAGAAGACAAATCATTAGTAACAACATCTATGGAGTAGATTTAAACGAAGAATCCGTTGAAATAACTAAATTATCATTATTTTTAAAATTAGCTACATCTACGGGAGTTAGACAAGGTTTTAAGCTTCCAAATTTAGATAAAAATATCAAATGTGGAAATAGTCTAATTGATGACCCAACAATTGTTGGAGATAAAGCTTTCAACTGGAAAACAGAATTTAACGATGTCATTTTTAATGGTGGATTTGATATTGTTATTGGAAATCCCCCATATATAAGAGCAGATTTACAAGATGATTTTTATCAAAAGCAAAGAGCATTTTTAAAAGAATCAAAGGATTATGAAACCTTATATGAAAAATGGGATTATTACATAGCTTTTATCGAACGGGGTTTGAAATTATTGAAAAAAACTGGATACCTATCATATATTATATCAAACTCATATAATACTTCAAAAGCTTCTAAAAAATCCAAAGAATACATTAACAATAATTATTATCTTAAACAATTGGATTTCTTTAAAAATATTGAAGTTTTTAAAGGTGTTGGAGTTGAAAGTCTTATTATTACTGTTAAAAATGAAAAAACAGACGAACTAACTAAAAGAATTGTTCATGAAAACACCTTTGAAAATATGACTCTGTTAAAGTATACTAATGACATTATTAACACATATAAAACAGAAGATTCATTAAATTTAAAAAATTATTTTGAAAATACTATTCTATTAGGAGATATATGTTTTATTAGTAAAGGAATGGTTCTAAATTCTCATGAAAAAATAGCAAAAGGAGAATTTAAAAAAGATGACTTGATTTCAGAAGTTAAAACAGAAATTAACACTAAACCCTATGTTGAAGGCAAAAATATTAGAAAATACAACATCAACAACATTAGATACTTAGAATGGAATACTGAAAGAGTTCCATCAAGAATAAGCCGTCCTACATTCCCTGAATTATATATTCACCCAAAATTAATTAGAAGTAGTACAAATCAAGGCATATATGATGAAAATGGAATTGTTACTAATCATAGCTGTTATATTTTTGTCCCGTATTATTCTCTTAAAGATGTGGATAATAGGAGCATATCCAATAGTATTAAAAAATGGTCTGACAAATCCCGTGATGAATTAGAAGACATCTCTAAAAACTTTGATTTAAAGTATATTCAGGCAATAATGAATTCTAATCTCTGCAAATACTATTTAAATACAATAAGAAGTAGTAGGATTGAGTATTATACAAGCCCCGATGAATTAAAATTAATGCCTATTAAGAACCTTGATATTGATAAACAAGTCGAAATAGGTTCTTATGTTGAAGATATAATCCATGCAAATATGGAATTATCAAAAGAGATTAATTCCTTTAAAAAATGGTTATTCCGAAACTATAATCTTGATAAATTATCTAAAAAGCTTGATAGTTATTATGAATTAGATTTTGAAGACTTTTTAAAAGAGATGAAAAAGAAAGTCAAAATCCCACTAAGAAAACAACAAGACCTATTAGAAGATGAATTCAATGAGAGTTTAACTATTGTTAAACCATTGCAAGATAAAATTATTGAATTAGATGAAACTATCAACAATATAGTCTATGAACTATACGAATTAACTCCAAATGATATAGAAATAATCGAAGATAGCTTAAAATGAAATAGCTATCAATTATTTTAATGCTCCCGTCTTAGTTCGACGGAATAAAGGATAATTGCTTAACAAATAATTTAAGGAATACCTTTTAAATTTGTATCTATTATCAAAGGAATTATGGTTTCGTAATTTGAACAATTTACTCCTATTTTTTGACATGAAATTAGTTTTAGAGTTCGCTTTAATGTTTCTATGTAAAATCATGGGAAAACACACCTTATTTAATTTTAGTTTTTTTTAATTTTCAATCAAAAATTTAAAATACTTCAATCCCGATCAAAAATTAAAAAAAATTATCATCATAATTCATCTTCAATTAATTTGTTAAAATCTGTCCCGTCAATGTCATCTTCAATCAGACTTACCACATAATCGTTAATTTTAATGCCTTTAACAGTACATATTAATTTTAATTTTTTGTGAGTTTTTTCAGGCAACTCTAAATTAATTTTTTTTGTTTTTTTGTTTGTCATATTTTTGAAACTCCAAATATTTTGTTAATAGTGTTTATGATTTTGATATTATTTAAACTTATATTATAAATCTAATAAAAATTATTTTTGTTATTTTTATTATCGAATTGACTTAACTAATTTTAAACAGTATTATAATTTATATTATTTTATTGTGAAATTGTATAACAATTATAAAAATAATTAAACTTAGAAGAAATGATATTATTTGTACCGTTTGATATGTATCAAATGGCGAAGTTTTAATTTGAGTAATGTGCCTTTCAAATTTTAAAAGAGTCTTCCATAATTTAATAGGTTACCCTTACAACTATGATTTTAATTAAAGATTATGTTTTAAAATATTAATTTTATAAAATTTGAGAAAACTCTGAAAAATTAGATTTTGATACTTCAATTAAAATACATCAATGATGGATTAAATTAATAGGTTATGACATGACCTATCAAATTATTATAGCATACTTTGATTAAAATTTTAAACTCCGTGCCGTTTTCACTATTCAAAAAATAAAATTTTACCAAAAATTGCCCTTTTTTCGTTCAAGTTATTTTTTAATTTGGCTTACACATCGACAAAGTTCCATTTTTACAAAATTACTACTGGTCTTAACATACCCCATCTGTAATGAAAAATTCCTAAAAAAAATTTCTTTGACATGTGATTATGGAGCTTATGTCACTTTTTTAGGAATCGTGTTAGACTTTGAAGAAGTCGATACTATATAAACATCTTGATTTAAATTTAATTATCATTAGATATAGCCATAATCTTTCAAAACATTTATTAATGATTATAGATGCTCCATAATCATTTTAATGAAATAAAATTTTTATATATCGTTAAAAACATACTAAGAAACATGAATATCATTATACTAACAAGTATAGTGATAAAAATTAAAATTAGGAGAGTAAAAATTATGATATCAATCTTTGAAGAAAAATCAAAGGATATTTCTTATAACAAATATCCAAATAGAAAAAGTATCAAAAGACAAATAAAATTCAATGTACCTATTGCAGAGTCCATGAATGCAGTCATAGAAGTATTTAAAAACAACAATAGTGGAAATAATCTAAAAATGGATTCAAATGTCCTAATTGAAGTAGCTATTAAACATTATTTTGAATATCTAAATTCAATAGGCGATGAAGACAAAGCAATTGAACAATTAAAAGACGATGTCATCAAAGGTCTTTAAAAAAGGTGGATTAAATGAACCTGAATCAGAAAGAATACGAATTAATTAATAATAGACATGCAGAACAAGTTCTCAAAAGTGTTATGAATTATAATGTGGACTTAGAAATGGAAAATGCTGTCGAATTAGTAACCTACGAAGATTGTTTAAACAATATCATTAATTCAAATAAAATCGAATTAAAGGATATAAATCAAATAACAATTCCATTAACAGACAAACAGGAAAAACAAATTGTTGATAAAGCAAAAATTGAATTAGAGAATATTGACTTAATTAAAGCGTTTTCTAAAAAGAACTAATGGAGTAAAAAAAATTATGATAAATCATGAGATAAACCCATCGGATAAAAAATCAAATAAACAAGCAATAACCGTTTCAAAAATGAAAACAGTTTTAAACAAAGTAGATGACAAAGCTTTGATAATATTTGAAAACAAAAACGGTAGAGAAATTGTTAAAGACATTATTATAGAACAACAAGTATATTTAGACGGAAATAAAAGTATAAGAGTTATATTATTAAACAATTTTTTAAATAGTAAGGTGATTGAAAATGATTAATACAAAATTAAACATTAGATTAAAATCAAATTATGAAAAAAGAATTAGAGAATATCTCAATCAATTAAAAAAAGATGGATATATCATTTCAAGCGATATTGAAATAACTGAAAGCAAATACATAGTACACTACGATTGCCAAAAACAAGACTTTTTAACAGTCTGCCCCATCGCAGATTTTTTCGATGAGTATATTGATCGGAATGTAAGAAACCCATTTAACATTACTCTCACACACTCCGAAATACATGCCCTGATAGTTGAAATATTACCCTATGCAATTTCATTTGACTTAGACGATTTCATACAATATGAAAAATATGAAATCGAATATATAGGAACTGACAAATTGAATGACGAATTAAAAGACTTCACTAATTTAAGCAAATCATTGAAAAAGCAAATTGATTTGGATAACTTCACTAATCCAAATAATCAAGCATTAATGTTAAATACTCAACTTGTTTTTTATACTGGCAATACAAACGGCAATATATCAGAACAACGGAAGTATTTTAAATTCAACAAAAAGACTAAAACTTTTGAAATATTGTCTGCTGAGGACATACACGAATTATTAGTAAAAAAATTTAAGATTAATAAAAATAGCTTAGATTTGCAAGACATTAAAAAAAACATGAGAACTGTTTATAAAGATACAATAAACAATAGTTCACTCCCTATTAGGTGGAATCGCAATGCCAATGCAAAAGAGAAGTTAAAACAATTTAAAGTAAACTATGAAATGATAAAAAGTATTACTAATAGCTTTGAATAGCTAAAAAGAGAGTTCATTATCCATTAATCCCTACCAAATGGATAATATACTTTTTAATTAAAAATACGGGTAAATAATAATGAATAGTAAAAATATAAATGAAGAATTAATTATTTCTAAAAAAATCTATGATTGTTATCTATTATATGTAAAAAGTAGATATTATCTATTTAAACCTGAAAACAATTCATATACTGATGTTAAAATAGAAATCAATGAAGACCCAATGACCATTTCAAATTCCATTAATATGAGTTACCCACCCTTATCAGATAACCCCGAAATAAATGACGGATTAACATTAATAGAAGAAAATCTCAAAGAAATTGGAATAACTAATGAAGATGCTTATGACTACTTATTGGAATCTTTTGGAGATTTGGAAGAGATTATTTATGATGAAATTGATGAAGACGGACATTATAGAACTGAAAGATTCAATGAAATAACTGATGAATATATTATCAATAGAGTATATGAGATTTCAGAAACTCCAATATATGATAATGAGAATAAAATAGAACTTACAAGCAAATATATTCAATTTAAAGGACATGAAACTTATAAAGACGGATTATATGTTAAAAAAAATAATAAAGATGGAATCAGCTATTTGTTTAAAGGAAATATTTTAATCAACAGTCTTATTTTTACTTATGATAGATTAGAATTATTCCCACCAGTAGTTACAATAAATTATACAAATACCAAGATTAATAAAGAAACCTTATTAATTAAAAAGCCGTTTCTTGAAATTGCCAATGATATAAGCAAAAAACAACTAATTGATACTGATAGTAACGGAATTATTAGTCTTTTAAGGAAAATTAATATCTACGGAAACCCACCTATTGTTAAGGTTACAGAAGACATATTAAAAGATGGATTCTTTTTTGATTTAAAAAACAATAAAGTATTAACAAATAATGTATTTAATGATTTGAATTCTACTGATGAAGATATTAAAGGAGCTATACAATTATTTAATGAATTAATAGACAATAGAGGATATGCTATTGAAAATGATTGTACTTTATTCAGATTCATGCTTTGGAGCCCATTTGCTTTTTGTTTAAAGCAATTAGGATTCAAAGAGAGTTTATATTCTATGGTGCTTTGGGGAGTTACGGACACAAATAAAACGGGGTCTGCAATCATGTTTAGTCATTTATATACTGATAAGAAGACCACACTTCAAAAAGCCAATACTCAGTCTGCAATTGGAACAAGATTAGGTGAGAATACATTTCCATTAATACTTGATGAAAGCAAAGACAACCTGACAAACCCAAATGATGAAGAATTTAACAAAAATATAGTTACTGATGAAATAGGGCGTTCTGTTAAAGATAAAAATGATAATAACCTAATGAATGATTTTCCAGCTTTAAGAATGACCATTAGAACTTTAAATCAAGATATAGAGTACAAAGCAGAATTTTTAAAAAGACATAAAGTCTTATATTATGACAAATCAATGCAAATCAAAGAAGCCGATAAAATTAGTTTTAATAAAAAATATAAACCTAACAGTCCAAATACACCCTTGAATAAGTTAAAACATTTAGGAAAAGCATTTGCAGACCGTTTTATCCCATATATTGAAGAACAATCCGATGAATTATACAATCTTGAAGATTTGACAATAAAAATATTGACTCAAATTCAAAAGGAATACCACGAAAACTTTAACTTAATGGTTATGTTAAAACAAAAGACCAGTAATGAAACAAACGATACAACAAGCATTATCCGTAATGGTCTGAACAAGCTATTCAGAAAAAATCATAGATTAAACTCAAATCAAACATCATATATGGCACTTGATTTTCAAAATTCGGCAAAAAATAGTGAAATTTCATGGTTAGACTATAAACCCCTGAAAAAAGTATATTATATTAAAGTTAGCGAATTTGAAAAAGAAATATCTAATATCTGCAATGAGCATATACCCATACTTGAAGTCATGAAATTTTTAGATATTCCCGTAGATACCATTGAATCAAGGAAATTTAAAAGCAGTAATGTTAAAACGATTGAACTTAATGAGTTTCAATTGACTTACAAGCTATTTAACATTAACATTTATGATGAAGACGAATTAAAAGAAAAACAAAATGAAGACGGATAAAAAAAATAGGAAAATATATAAAAACAATTTCCGATCAAGTGTAAAGTTTCAGAATTTTACACTTCCACACCAATCATACACCTTGCCTACACCAAATTTTACACCTTTAAAAAACACTCCTAAGACCCAATTTTTAAAAATAAACTAAGCAAATCAAATATTATAGGAATATTATTAATTATTTATATTGATTATTATATTAAGACACCCTACTCAAAATTTGAAAAAATTTTACAAGTACGATTTTTTATAGGTGCAAGCGTATCCTAAAAATCTCACACTTTTACACCACCACTTACAAAAACTTTTGAAAAATCATTTAATACTGAATCAAGGTCATATCCATCAAGATTAAAAGTGTAAATAAAAGTGTAAAATAAGTGTATTTGTAAAAAAATAAGGGAAAAATCACGATTAGTAAGATAAATGAATAATTTCACTATTATAAAAGTTTAAACTAAAAAAATCTATTTATTAAAAATTATCAAGCCAATGATTTACTCGCAATCTCTCCCATGTGATACCCCTATATTTTTCATTGTATATAAACATTTGTTTAGCCATAAACACAATAATATAAACAATAACTATTTTAATGAAATAAAAAATTTATATATCATTAAGAATAAATCAAAAAATTAAATAAACTAAAAAATGAAGTGAGATAATGAAGTCAGGATAAAAATGAATATAATTAAATATGATGAAAATAGCTTAAAATGTCCTTTATGTGATTCAGAATTTTTAATTAAAGACCATTTTCGGTCTGAGATATTTTGTGGCAAATGTGGACTTGTAGTATTTGATAATTCATTAATCAGTCCATCAAAAATAGAATTCATGAGTAGCATAGATGAAGAAAACTACTAAAAATAGCCATTTTGAACTCCGAAAACAAGCAAAAATTATTTAAAAAAAATAATGATTCAAAATATTGTTCAAAATCATTGAATCGTTAAATAAAAGATTGATTCAAGCTATTTTTAATGATTTATAACTGCATAGTAACTGCAATGTAGCTACATTATCTAAACTTCTTTAAAAAATTAAATAAAGTGATATATTATGACTGATGAAGTATTAATAAAAGAATTCAGTAATGATGAAGAATTCCGTAAGTATCTTTTAACAATTACATTAGAAGTGATTGAGAGAATAAAGAAAGAAGCATTTAAAAAAAGGGAAACAAAGAATCCAGAGATTATAAGAGCTAAATCGAATCAAATAAAACTACTTTTGGATTCAATTAAAGTATGCGATAACTTAATTAAGAACTCCCAACTTGATAAATTCAATAAAAAGCTGGAATTATTTGACAAAGGCATTTATACTGTTGAAAATCATTCCAACGAATTATATGAGTTAAGCGACGAAGCTAAAAGAGAATTATGTAAAATACAAGACGAATTCCAAGTAATTATAGATTAGGTGATTAAATTGAATAAAAATAAGTTTAAAAATCAAAAAGCTATCTTCTTAAAAAGTCTATCAAAAGAAGATATGAAAGGATACATCGACGAAATATTAAAAAAATATTTGAATTGCTACTTGAAAGGCGAAATCAAAGAAACCCGTAAAGCTATTGATGAAATCAACAACCTAATACTATTTTTAGAAGACGATGACGATTATAAAAACATTAGAAACTATATCAATTATAGATTAATCATTATTAATAATCAAGCTTTGAGTAGTGTTTTAAATCGTAGTGAGAATAGTCTATTTATTCCAAGTTCTGTTTTAATTGATGAAACATCAATAGTGAATAATCAGGACATGTTCGACGAAGCTTTAATGAAAAAAATAATACAACAAGAGCATTATCAAGACATATCAGATTGTATTGATTTTTTAGGCGATATTGAAGATTTCACTATTCCTAATAAATTAGCAAAAAAGATAGAGTCCTTTATCAATGATGTAAAAGATGGAAAATACGATAACTGTTTAAACATACAAAACAATAGCTTATATGATATTGTACAATAAAAAAAGAGTAAAATAATAGCAAATAGCTATTATTTAATTAAAAACTCTTCATAATATTCCTTTTTATCTTTTTCAGGCAAATCATCAAATGCACGATTTATAAGTTCCTCAATATATTGATAAGTAACCAATTTTGTAGGATTATCTTCTATATCTGAAATATACAATTCTAAAACTTTATTTCCCAAATTACAATGATTTACTAATTCATTGTCTTTAATGTAATCTTGTATAACCAGTATATTATTTTGATTAGCCATTTGTAAAACTTGTCTTTTTACAGTTTCAAGCTCTGAACTCAATTCCTTATTAACATTTTCAAGGTGATTAATCCTTTTTTCATATTTTTCTTTTTGTTCGTCAAAATCTCGTTGCATAGCTACATTTTGATTCTCCACATGCTCTTTAAAAGCTTTGTGTTTTTCTTCAATCTCTTTATATTGCTCTGTTTTAAAATCCTTAACCTCAATTTCTTTAATACTCAGATATTTCATCAAACCTTGATAGGTTTTTCTAAGGTAGCTATCATGACTATCTGACTCAATTGCTTCATATACTCTTGAATTAGATTCATTAGGTGGTACATGTCCAGTAAAAATACTTACAATATCTATTTCAGAAGTTTTATCCGAATTAATTACAGCATAAGGAAGTTTTTGCCTACAAGTTGAAGAAAACAATTTTCTAAGTGAATGAGCCCTGAATCTGCCATATTTTCCGTTTTTATCCTTTTTACCACCTAATTTTTTATTCACTCTTTGAAACATTTGTTCGATTGCAGTAGATGTCAAAGGTTTCTTCTTAGATGTGGCAAATAATGGTTCATTAGGATTTAAAACACCACCACCACCATTTTTAATATCAATAGCTATTCTTTCGTTAAGATATTGCCAAATATACTCACTACATTCAGGAGTATTAAAAGTTACACATAATTGAGATTTTTTATCTGTCTTTTTTGGCATTAATTCCCAACAAGGTACAATATCTTCGGGATTTTTATTTAATAAGTTTTCAATAGTTTTTTCTTCATTTTCTTCAAAATAAATAGAACAAGCATTAACTAAATCCTGAATGGATAGACTTCTAACATCACTACTTCTTAACCCCGTTGTAGCAATATAAGAAATTATAGCCTTATCCCGAATTCCTTTACAAAAGGACATTCCCTTTTCGACTTCTCTCCAATTTGGAATGTCTTCATCACGAATTCTATCAGTTTTGATGACAATATTGATTGGTTTAGGTTTAGTGATATCATATTCGCCTAATAATGCTCTAAATATGTTTAATTTCTGTTTAATGGTTTTATTAGACAATTTTTTATTTTCCAAATATTCATAATATTCAAATTGGTACTTTGTAACAGTCCTATCTTCTAAATCAAGGATATCATAGCCACCAGTTTCTTTATCAACATAGGGTTTTTGTTCTCTTTTACCAATCCGAACAATATCTGATGGAGTAACATCAAACAAATTATATAAATCATTAAAAACAGTATTATAATTCTTTATAGCTCCCTTAGAGAGATTTCGCCTTTTTATCATTTGTTTTAGTTTTTCGTCGGTTTCGGACATTTTGGTGTTGGTAGACATAATTAATATTATGTGTTTTACCAAATATAAAAATTTGGTAACCCACATAATTTTATTTGGCATGTTAAGAGTAACCCACATTCTGTTCATCAGCATTCATCTTAGCGAACTACCTTGCCTACACAAGCGATTATCGGCAACTTTGCTCTTGCATCCTACGGAATGGCCGTTTCACCGTTTCTT
>Ga0256407_10010426_pt1 | contig 13065 bp, 10 predicted proteins | sample RumenRJG_04DNA_FD_193489 | JGI IMG/M metagenome (GOLD analysis project Ga0256407, IMG submission 193489) | Bovine rumen microbial communities from Lethbridge, Alberta, Canada - RJG_04 | ecosystem: Host-associated > Mammals > Digestive system > Stomach > Rumen | place: Canada: Alberta... | reverse complement strand
TCCGCAGGAGAAACAGGGTGAGAGCAAGTGTATCCACCTGAAGATGAACGAGCCCGCTGTGGCTATCGGTTATCTGGAGCGTTTCGCAGCCGACTTCGAACGTGAGAGTGGTAACATCTCTCTGCCTGAGATCGCACCTTCCAACGGTATCAAGATTGCAGTCGTAGGTTCTGGTCCTGCAGGTCTTTCGTTCGCTGGCGATATGGTGAAGAAGGGTTACGATGTCTATGTCTTCGAGGCCTTGCACGAGATCGGTGGTGTGCTGAAGTATGGTATCCCCGAGTTCCGTTTGCCCAACAAGATTGTAGATGTGGAAATCGAGAACCTCGCCAAAATGGGTGTACACTTCCAGACAGACGTGATCGTTGGTAAGACGATTTCTGTCGAGCAACTGGAGGCACAGGGCTTCAAGGGCATCTTCGTAGGCTCTGGTGCTGGTCTGCCTAATTTCATGAACATCCCTGGTGAGAACAGCATTAACATCATGTCTTCCAACGAGTATCTGACTCGTGTAAACCTGATGGATGCTGCTAATCCTACCACTGATACCCCGCTGAATCCTGCTAAGAGTGTACTCGTGGTAGGTGGTGGTAACACCGCTATGGACTCTTGTCGTACTGCCAAGCGTCTGGGTGCTGAGGTAACTCTGGTTTACCGTCGTTCTGAGGTGGAGATGCCTGCTCGTCTGGAGGAGGTGAAGCACGCCAAGGAAGAGGGCATCAACTTCCTCACGCTGCACAATCCGATTGAGTACATCGCCGATGAGACAGGTGCCGTGAAGCAGGCTGTGCTGCAGGTGATGGAACTGGGTGAGCCCGATGCATCAGGTCGTCGCAGTCCTGTTCCCGTAGAGGGCAAGACGGTGACACTCGATGTTGATCAGGTGATTGTGGCTGTTGGTGTATCCCCCAACCCACTCGTGCCGAAGTCAATCCCAGGTCTCGAACTTGGTCGCAAGAACACGATTGCTGTCAGTGAGGAGATGCAGTCTTCTCGCAGTGAGATCTTCGCTGGTGGTGACATCGTTCGTGGTGGTGCTACCGTGATCCTCGCTATGGGCGATGGTCGTCGTGCTGCCCTGAACATGGACAAGCATCTGCGTGGAGAGCAATAATCAATCGATAGAGAGCCGTCGCCTTGAACACCGTTTGAAAGAGCGGTTCGTCAAGGCGATGGCTACTTATCATCTGATAGAAGATGATGACAAGATACTCGTGGGACTCTCTGGTGGCAAGGACTCACTCCTACTGACAGAACTTCTGGCCAAGCGTGCCCAGATCCAACACCCACGATTCACTGTCGAAGCGATCCACGTGCGAATGGAGAACATCCATTACGAGACGGACACCAGTTATCTGCAGCAGTTCTGCGACAATCTGGATGTGAAACTCCACGTGAGAACGACGCGTTTTGAGGTCGATGGCACATCGCGCAAACAGAAACAGCCTTGTTTCCTCTGTTCGTGGAACCGTCGCAAACAACTCTTCAACCTCGCGCAGGAACTGGGTTGCAACAAGATCGCCTTAGGGCATCATCAGGATGATATCATCCACACGGCATTGATGAATCTCACCTTTCAGGCCCACTTCTCTACGATGCCCGTCAGACTGAAGATGCGCAAGATGCCCTTGACGATCATCCGTCCGCTCTGTCTGATACCAGAAAGCGACATCAAGGCTTACGCAGAGATGCAGGGTTACGAGAAACAGCAGAAACTTTGTCCTTATGAGACAGGATCGCATCGAACGGATATGAAACAGATCTATGAGCAACTAGAGGCACTGAACCCCGAAGTACGCTATAACATCTGGGGGGCACTCGAAGCCGACAATAAACTCACAGAAGAATAATACAAACAATAATTCAATAAGTCTATGAGCAAAAAAACATTTCCTGAATCAGAACTGATTATCAATGCCGATGGTTCATGTTTCCATCTGCATCTGAAGCCAGAGCAGTTGGCCGACAGGATTATCCTCGTTGGCGATCCTGCACGTGTCAACACCGTAGCAGACCATTTCGACTCGAAAGAGTGTGAGGTCAGCAGCCGCGAGTTCCACACCATCACTGGTATGTATAAAGGCAAGCGCATCACTGTTCAGAGTCACGGTATCGGTTGTGACAACATCGACATCGTGGTAAACGAGCTCGACACCCTGGCGAATATCGACTATAACACCCGTGAGGAAAAAGATGAGCATCGCACGTTGACGATGGTTCGCATCGGCACCTGTGGCGGTCTGCAGCCCTTCACCCCGACAGGCAGTTTCGTGGCTTCCGTCAAGAGCATCGGCTTCGACGGTCTGCTGAATTTCTATGCAGGTCGTAACGTGGTGTGTGACGTCGAGATGGAAAAGGCCTTTAAGGAGCACATGCAGTGGGATCCCATCAAGGGTGCCCCCTATGTGTCGATTGCCGACGAAGAACTCATCAATCAGATAGCAGCCGACGATATGGTTCGTGGCTACACCATCTCTTGCGGCGGATTCTATGGACCACAGGGCCGCGTGCTTCGTGCCGACATCGCCGATCCTCAGCAGAACCAGAAGATCGAGGCCTTCGAATACGACGGCATGAAGATCTGTAACTTCGAGATGGAGTCATCAGCAGTAGCCGGTCTCGCCTCGTTGCTTGGCCATCGCGCCATGACCTGCTGTATGGTCATCGCCAACCGCTATGCCAAGAAGATGAACACCGAGTATAAGAACTCTATCGACACCCTCATCGAAAAAGTATTAGATAGAATATGATTGTTATGATTGTTAGTATCGTATTTGCTGTTATGTTTCTCGTCCTTGCCGTCATCTTTCTGATGGGCAAGGGCGATATGCTCATTGCAGGCTATAATACCGCCAGCGAAGAAGAACGCAAGACTATCGATATCAAGCGACTAAGAATTGTCATGGCCGTCCTGATGGTGGTAACCGCCGTCTTTTGCACCATTCCGCCTCTCCTCGGCAATGATAAGAATTCAATATTGGTAGCTGCTGCCATCTTCGTTGTCATTACCATTGTCGGTGTCATCATAGCTAATACTTGGGCCAAGAAGAAATGACGATCTGCGCATTGGCAACGGCTCCTGGTGGAGCACTCGGAATCATCAGAATCTCAGGTCCCCAAACGCTTGAGATTCTTTCCCGTGTTTTTTCCAAAGATCTCACGAAGGAGCAACCCAACACCATCCACTATGGCCATATCAAGGATGGCACAGAGATCATCGACGAAGTATTGGTAAGTATCTTCCGAGCCCCCTACTCTTATACAGGCGAAGACAGCGCAGAGATTTCTTGTCACGGGTCACGCTATATACTAAATAAGGTATTGGAGCTCCTGATTCAGAACGGTTGCCGAATGGCAGAACCAGGCGAGTTTACCCAGCGAGCCTATCTCAACGGCAAGATGGACCTCTCTCAGGCAGAAGCCGTAGCCGATCTGATCGCATCCTCCAATAAAGCCACCCACGATATTGCACTGAATCAGTTACGAGGACACTTCTCCACAGAACTCTCACGCCTTCGTGAACAGTTGCTTCAACTCACCTCTTTATTAGAACTCGAACTCGACTTCTCAGACCACGAAGACCTGGAATTTGCAGATCGTAGCGAGTTGTTTGAGTTATCAAAAACTATTGACAATCACATCCTCCGACTGACCAGTAGTTTCGAGACAGGTCAGGCACTTAAGAACGGCATCCCCGTTGCCATCATCGGTAAGACCAACGTCGGAAAGTCCACCCTCCTCAATCGCCTGCTGAAGGATGATCGTGCCATCGTATCCGACATACATGGCACCACCCGCGACACCATTGAAGACACCATCGACATCCACGGCGTCACCTTCCGTTTCATCGATACCGCAGGTATCCGACAGACCACCGATGAAATCGAACAGATCGGGATTAACCGAACCTATGCCGCCATCGAAAAAGCCCGTATTGTACTCTGGCTGATTGACACAGAGCCTTCAACGGAAGACATTAACGATTTAACGAAACGCACTGAAAACAAAAAACTTATCGTTTTAAAGAATAAATCAGATAAGAACGATAACAATAGTTACAATTTGTTAAATCTGCCATTTATCGCCATCAGTGCGAAGTTTGGCACTGGAATAGAGGCATTAGAGCAAGCGATCTACGAGGCAGCCGACATTCCCACACTACAAGAGGGGGATATCATCGTCACCAATGCCCGTCATTACGAAGCCCTCACCCTTGCTCATTCATATCTACAACGCGTGATCGACGGTCTGCAACAACAATTAAGCGGAGACCTCCTTTCCGAAGATCTCCGCCTGACCCTTGACACCCTTTCCGAAATCACTGGCGGTCAAATCACCCCCAACGAAGTCTTAGGAAATATCTTTAATCACTTTTGCGTGGGTAAGTGAATCCATTTAATACTTCACACCCATATTGTAAAGGATGAAACTGTAGATGTCAGCCTGCTCCTCCAGCACCTTGGCAAGCGGCTTGCCGCCACCGTGACCTGCCTTGGTGTCGATACGGATAAGGACGGGGTTCGGTCCTGCTTGACAATCCTGCAGCGTGGCAGCAAACTTAAACGAATGGGCAGGAACCACGCGATCATCATGATCTGCAGTCGTCACAAGCGTTGCCGGATAGGCGGTGCCAGGTTTCAGGTTATGCAGCGGTGAATAACCCTTCAGATACTCGAACATCTCCTTGGAGTCATCACTGGTGCCGTAGTCGCTGGCCCAGTTCCAGCCGATGGTGAACTTATGATAGCGCAGCATATCCATCACACCCACCTGCGGAATTGCCACCTTAAAGAGGTCAGGACGCTGTGTCATACAGGCACCCACCAGCAAACCACCGTTAGAACCGCCCACAATCGCCAGTTTCTCCTTGCTGGTATAACCCTCACGGATCAGATATTCTGCTGCCCCGATAAAGTCGTCGAACACATTCTGCTTCTGCATCTTCGTGCCTGCCAGATGCCATTCCTCACCGTATTCATTTCCACCACGCAGGTTCACCTGGGCATAGATGCCGCCCATCTCAAGGAACGGGATACGATTGGCAGAGAAATAGGGCGTCAGTGAGATATTGAAACCACCGTAGCCATAGAGAAACACGGGGTTCTTGCCATTGCGCTTCAACCCTTTCTTATACGTGATAAACATCGGGACACGCGTACCGTCCTTACTCTCGAAGAACAACTGACGACTCTCATAGTCCTGCAAACGGAACTTCACACTGGGCTGTGTATAGAGCGAACTCTTGTTGGTAGCCATATCGTAGCGATACACGGTGCCAGGCTGTGTGAACGAGGAGAAGGTGTAGAAACACTCAGGCTCTTTCTCATCACCCGTAAAGCCGACACTACCCACCGTCGGCAGTTTCACCTCATGACGCAGTTTGCCATCGAGATCATAGACGAATGCATGATCACAGGCATCCTGCGAATACGTCAGCACCAGTTGGCGCCCGATCACTGCCACACCACTCAGCACGTTCTGTTGCTCCGGAATCAGCACCTGCCAGTCGTTCACACCAGGGTTATGGATGTCGGCTGTCACGATACGGCCCTTCGGTGCATCGAAGTTGGTGTAGAGATACAAGCAGTCGTCTTCGGCATAGAGCGGCGCATACTGATAGTCCATGTTGTTCGTCATCTGGATAAACACGGCATCCTTCTTACGCAAATCTCTCACATAAAGATTGTTGCCCGCACCGGCACCTGACTCAGAGAGATACATCAGCGTCTCATCCTCGTTCACCTCGATGCTGTAGAAACGCATCGGTTCTGCAGGGTTCTGATAGAACAACACATCCTCGCTCTGGGGCGTACCGATCTTGTGATAGTAGATCTTCATACCCGCATTCACATTCGAGAACTCCTTGCCCTCCGTCGGTCTGTCGTAGGCACTATAGTAAAAACCGTCGCCCAGCCAGGAAGCCCCCGAGAACTTCGCCCACTCAATATGGTCATTGGTCAGTTCACCCGTCTGCAGGTCGATCACGAAAAACTCCTGCCAGTCGGAGCCGCTTCTTGAGATAGCATACGCAGCCCAGCGCCCGTTATGAGAGAAACTCAGCGCCTTCAGTGCCACCGTACCGTCACTGCTCAGTTGGTTGGGATCCAGAAACACGCGTGCCTCACCATCGAGTTGATCCTTCACGTAGATCACGCTCTGGTTCTGCAAGCCGTTGTTACGTGAGAAATACCACTTGCCGTGATGCTTTCTGGGAGCACCGACCTTCTCATAACTCGACAACTCGGTGAGACGTTTCAGCAACTTCTCCCTGAAGGGAATCTTCTGCAGATACGCGTTCGTCACCTTGTTTTCAGCCTCTACCCACGCCGTTGTCTGCGCACTGGTGTCGTTCTCCAGCCATCGGTAGGGGTCGCTCACCTTCACACCGAAGTATTCATCCACGGTGCCGTCTTTCTCGGCCTTGGGGTACTGCAGCCCCTGAGCCTGCAACATCGAAGTGGCCATGATTGCCATACTTATCAATACAATTTTCTTCATGTTTATATGAAAATATTAGTTAGAATTCAGAATCTTCTTCAGGAAATCAAGATCGTAGAAGTGGTTGTAGTCGAAGGCATACCCCTCAGTAGGTTCTACGCCCGGATCATTATTGATGAAATTCTTATCGGTGGAACGGTCGCGGTAGGTTGAGATGACGAAATTCTGACCGTCGGCCGTCTGCATCACCTGAATACAGCAGGCTCCCCCTGCAGAACGCTGACCCATGATGGGGAATCCGTAATCCTTCATGATGGATGGAAACTGGTTAGCACACGAGAAAGCCACTTGACTGGAGAGCACACCGATGTTCATGCCACTACAGTCGAATTTGGGATTGGTGTCATCCTTCTCGTCGAACACACCGTCGAAATTGCTGTCCACATAGTAAGTCGCAATCTTGTTATAGCCTTCCAGAACGTCCTGCGACCATAACTGTACTGTTCGGTTCTTGCGTAGCAGAGCCACTTCGGCACCTACATTGTCAGTAGAGCCGCCACCATTGAGAGAGATGTCCAGCACGAGGTTCTTCACGCCGTCAGCCACAGCCTGTTGCAGTCCATAGAGAAAGCCGACGAAGCAATCCTTCTTGTAACTCTTCATCAGTTCCTGCCAGTCGGCATCGGTCTTCTGGCTGGCATAATAGTTGTTCCAGGCTTCATTATCCTGATCACTAAATGTGTTGATGATGATCACCCCCAAGGTCTTGTCGCTGTTGGCCTTATACATCACGTCGCCATAGGCCTGTTTGCGCATGTCCTCCAGTTTCTTCTCCAAATCGCTGTGCTCATCGGTCAACTTATTCCACTCCTCATACATGGCTGACGCCTCAGGATAACTGCCAGCGGCAGCCAACACACGATCGGTGTATTCTTTCTCGATGTTTGCAGGCAAGCACACCGTTGCTCTGAAATTAGTGTGACCACCATCGTAAATCAGGTATTGCATCGCCATCCTGCCCCAGGCAAAGTCCATGTTGTCGGTCGATTGCAGCAGTTTTTTCACTATCGGTCCATTCTTCACCACGTCCAACGTGGCGTCAAACCCTTTCTCAGCCATTCCGTTCTGCTCCATGATGGTACGACCCGGGTAGCCGAAGAGGTTGTCGAACATGAAGCACAGTTCCTGATAGCGGAACTTAGCCATGTCGGCAGTCACTGCAGCCCGCTGATAAGGCTTGGCGGCATATTCCGGATCTATGGTATTGATGGAATAGAAGTCCAGTTTGGTGCTCACAATCACAAGATCATCGTGATAGGAAGCATTGTGAAAGTTGCAGTCGGAATAGATGTCTGCCAATGTCGCAAAGGGGAAATAAACGTTGGTGCCATCGTCGTGCAGGTCGATGTCATACTTACTGAAATCCAGATGAACGTCGCTGACAGGCATGAACGTCGATACATTTTCCAACTTGACGAACTTGATAAACTTGTTGCCGTCATACATCGCATTGGGAGCCAGATCCGGAGCCGTCATCCACATCAGATCCACGAAGCCGGCATAGGTCATAGAGTTGAGGTAGTCAGCCTTTACATCCACCGTAGCCATACCGCCCTTAGTGGTCAGTTCATAGAGGTCGCCCTCACGCGTCACCTTCATCCTTTCACCACCACCCGTCATGATCCAATGGAAGTCCTCCACAGAGATATACGCCACACTGGGCATATCGCTGTAGAAGCGTAGCGACACCTGTCCGTAGTCCTTTCCGTCACGGTTCACATCAACCATTTTATCAGTATATGACGGACCTTTATCTACACACGACGGGCCATCATCATCTGTCCACTCAGGATCTTCATAAGAACTTTCAACGATCTCCGAACATGCTGACAGTAATACGGAAGCCAATAACAACTGTAGTTTTGCAATTTTCCTCATATTTTCGATCATAATGCCATATAAATACATAATTTTGCCACAAAAATACAAAAGAATTACCAAATATCCACAGAATTTACTATCTTTGCAACAAAGTTTAAGTTTTCTAATAACCAACAAGCTTATGAGTAATACTCCAACTCCCCACATCGGGGCCAAATTTGGCGACATTGCCGAGACCGTAATTATGGCGGGCGATCCGCTGCGTGTGAAACTGATGGCCGAGAAGTTCCTCGACGATGCAGTGCAGTTTAATAATGTACGTGGTATGCTGGGCTATACCGGCACCTATAAAGGAAAACGTGTCAGTGTGATGGGCCATGGAATGGGTATGCCCTCCATCGGCATCTATACCTATGAACTCTACAACTTCTACGGCGTGAAGACTATCATCCGTGTGGGATCCGCAGGTTCCATCAACCACGACCTCCACATCGGCGATCTGGCCATTGCCATGGGTGCCTGCACCAACAGCCGCTATGCCGACCAGTATGAACTGCCTGGCACCTTTGCACCGATTGCCGACTTCGGTCTCATCCGCAAGGCCGTAGAAGCCTGCGAGCAGATGGGCTATCACTACAAGGTGGGAAATGTGTTCTCATCGGATGTGTTCTACAATGAGAATGCCCACAACGAGAAGTGGATCAACATGGGCGTGCTGGCAGTAGAGATGGAGATTGCCGCCCTCTACATGAATGCCGCCCGTTCCGGTAATCGCGCCCTGGGCATCTGCACCATCTCCGACCACATCCTGACGGGAGAAGTCACCACCGCCGAAGAGCGCCAGAACAACTTCACTCACATGATGGACGTCGCCTTCTCACTGATCTAAGTCATAAGAATACGAGGCACCCGACAAAATCGAGTGCCTCGTTTTTAATTCTGCATTTTTAGCCTTTTTTTATGCTCTTTTATCATTCTGCCAAAATCAATTATCTCTTCTTCAGACAATTCGATAAAGGCTCTTCCTTCTATTTTTTTAAAATAATCCGGATAGTACAATTGCATTGATTCCATTGCAGTATCAACTTCTGCACGCAATACAGGATTGTTTTCGTAGAGTTCCTCAAGTTTTTGAAACTCTTCAATATATTCTGCTAAAGTCTTCTTCATTTTGTTTATATTATGGATTAAATTTATAAGACTCTGCAAAGGTAGGGAAAAACATTAGAATAACAACAAACAAATTTAGTTTTTTAATATTTTTTACGACACACTCTACCCCTCTCATCCTACTCTGTCGCAAATACTTTCCCTTGTCGCAACAACTTCGACAAGAATCAGGCTAAATTCTTGGAATCAGCCAAAAATCAACGTACATTTGCATCAGTTATTTGATTCATACGTTAGTAGTTTTCTTTTTGCATATTTGTTTTAGGTTATTGGTTAGTAATGTAGCATACAGGGTTCGCTGAGACAGCGAGCCCTTTTGCTATATTATAATTGATCTTATTATCTACCGGAGCCAACATTTTCAACTGGGTAGTGACACTAACCACTTCACTTTTCCCCTTTTTCAATTTGCTTTTTAGGTACTTCCAATAGTTACGGTTCTTCTCATAGTCATCTTGCTGGTTGATAGCACCTACTATGTCAAGCACAGAGAACCACCATTTACTATGATCCTCATCCCAAACGGCACGTACTTTATAGTCTTTAAAGAAACGGATAGATATCTTGTTCATAACGACTCATTATTTTATTTCAATGCCCAACATCTGCTGAATTTCATTCAGCGTTGCATCGATCTTGGCATCGAGGGCGACGCGCTTCTCGTGATACACTAAATTCCATGTCCTGCATGGGATACTGACTAAAAAGTTTACGGGGCGCATCCCTGCGCCCCGTAAGCTTACTAACCAATTAAAACTAACTTAAACCTAACCTATAAAACCTAATTATATACGTATGAAAAAACTACTAACTCTGTTTTGACGGTGCAAAGGTATTAAGAATGCCAGACCCACCAAAATTAGTTCAACGAATCGGGCGTTTTCTTCAACGGAATCGGAACAGATTGGTTTTTCGAAACGTTTTTTAGGGCTATCTGTTTACTAACATTAAGAGATGTGATTTTTCCGAAATGGGATTAAACCATCTTTCTGACCCGACGTCAAAGGAGCAGTTGCAACTGAGACTAAGTAACAGAAGTTTAACAAATAAAAAAGAAGTAAGACAATGAAAAAGGTATTAATGACAATGATGGCTGCCCTCTTTATCAGTTCGGCAGCGTTCGCACAGGACAACAAAGAACAAGGTAAGTGCTGCGAAAAGAAGTGCGAGCAGTGCAAATGCTGTGAGAAGAAAGGCGACAAGAAGTGCTGCGACAAGAAGTTCGACAAAAAGGACTTCGTGAAGATGCAGACTGAGATGACGGTGAAGCGCTACAATCTCGACGAGAAGCAGGCTGCCAAGTTGCTCGACCTCAATCAGAAGTACGCTGACATGAGAAAGAACTACGAGACTGATCTCCAGAAGATCATGACGCCAGAGCAGTTCGAGCAGTACAAGGCCGATTGCCATAAGCACGGCATGAGAGGCCATCATGGCAAAGGCGGTCCCCATCCTAAAGACGGGTACCATCCTCACAAGGATTGTGACCACAAGGATTGCAAAGATCAAAAATAAATGGTTCGCACATGCGAACCATTTTTATTTGAGCAGACGCTGAACGGTGATCTTGATGTTCTGTTGGGCGACAGAGGGCTGAATGGCTTCCTCCAGGGACAGTCCCGGGGGATTGATGCATTCCACATGGGCGAAGCCTGCATCGAGTAATTGCTGACGATCCCCGATACGACCTGCAATCAAGGCCACGGGCACCTGATGACGCTTGGCACTCTGAAGAATCCCGAAGGGCAACTTGCCCATCAACGTCTGTCGATCGGCAGAGCCCTCACCCGTGATGACAAGTGACGCATCCTGCAACAACGCATCGAAGCCGACAGCCTCCAACAGCAGTTCGATGCCTGAGCGACATCCGGCATTCATGTATTGCAGGAAGGCATAGCCGAGACCGCCTGCGGCACCTGCACCTGGTTCGTTCTGACGATCGAAACCAAAGTGCTTGGCGGAGAGGTCGGCAAAGCGCTGGGCGATGTCGTCGAGTTCCTGTACCATCGCAGGGGTAGCGCCTTTCTGAGGGGCAAAGACATGGGCAGCGCCCTCGGGTCCGCAGAGAGGATTGGTGACATCGGTGGCGATGGTGAAACGCACATCCTGAAGTTCGGTGATATCATCCCATGTGCCCTGTTGGGCAAAAGCGTCGATGATGGCCCGCAACATACCCTTACCACAATCGCTCGTGGCACTGCCGCCTAGACCGACGATGATCTCCTTACATCCACGGCGCACGGCATCAACAATGAGTTGTCCCGTACCGTAACTGGTGGCGACCATCGGGTTACGCTCCTCTGCTGTGAGCAAAGGGAGTCCGCTGGCCTGGGCGATCTCCACGACGGCGGTCTGATCCTTGACGAGATACTGTGCCTCGATCCAACGCATCAGGGGATCGCGGACGGTCTTGGTGATCAACTCGCCACCAATGGCGGCATGATAGGCTGAAAGCCACCCTTCTCCCCCATCGCTGACGGGCATCTGAACCACTTTGGCATCTGCCGAAACCGACAAAACACCATCGGCTGCCGACTGGTTGGCAAGGGCGGACGAGAGGCAGCCTTTGAAGGAATCAATAGCAATAATTATGTTCATAATGCAAAATTATACAATAAATTTTAAACTTCAAATTTCTTTTGCAGATTTCTTTCATTTTTGAGCAATTTTTCCCGTTTTCTTTGTACCTTTGCACGCGACAAAACAGAAATCAATCGTCAAACAACTAAAATAATATGAAGAAAGAACTGAAGAAGGTGTTGGTGCTCGGTTCGGGTGCCTTGAAAATCGGACAGGCCGGTGAGTTTGACTACTCTGGTTCACAGGCTTTGAAGGCCCTCCGCGAAGAGGGTATCAAGAGTGTACTCGTTAACCCCAACATCGCTACCATCCAGACCAGTGAGGGTATTGCAGACAAGGTGTATTTCCAGCCCGTGAATACACATTTCGTAACCGAAATCATCAAGAAGGAGCGCCCCGACGGCATCCTGCTGGCATTCGGTGGACAGACTGCCCTGAACTGCGGTACGGAACTCTATCTGAACGGCACACTGAAGGAATATGGTGTAGAGGTATTAGGTACGAGTGTAGAGGCTATCATGAACACTGAGGATCGCGACCTCTTCGTAAAGAAGCTCGGTGAGGTGGATCTGAAAGTGCCCGTGAGCCACGCTGTGGAGTCGATGGAGGATGCCCTGAAGGCAGCTCACGAGATCGGTTTCCCCATCATGATCCGTTCGGCTTACGCCCTGGGTGGTCTCGGTTCTGGTATTTGTCCTGACGAGAAGAAGTTTATCGAGCTGGCTGAGAGCGCCTTCACCTTCGCTCCGCAGATTCTGGTGGAAGAGAGCTTGAAGGGCTGGAAGGAGATCGAGTTCGAGTGCATCCGCGATGCCAACGACCGTTGCTTCACGGTGGCCTCGATGGAGAACTTCGACCCCTTAGGTATTCACACGGGTGAGAGTATCGTGGTAGCCCCGACCTGCTCACTGAAGGAGGATCAGGTGAAGATGCTGCAGGAGATCACCATCAAGTGTGTGAAGCACCTCGGCATCGTGGGTGAGTGTAACATCCAGT
>Ga0256407_10010425_pt1 | contig 13066 bp, 11 predicted proteins | sample RumenRJG_04DNA_FD_193489 | JGI IMG/M metagenome (GOLD analysis project Ga0256407, IMG submission 193489) | Bovine rumen microbial communities from Lethbridge, Alberta, Canada - RJG_04 | ecosystem: Host-associated > Mammals > Digestive system > Stomach > Rumen | place: Canada: Alberta... | reverse complement strand
AGACAAAGAAAAATTTAAATTTATAGTTGAAAATATATAAATTTATTTATATAATTAATTGGTATATTATGTAAAAATAAAGGGAGGAAAATTTTTATGAATAAAAGTAAAGGTAGAGTAGTATTTATTATAGCAATAATTTTAGTAATACTATTAGCTTTAGGGGGAACTAGTGCAGTATTATATTTTACAACTGATTTGTTTAAAAATGAAAAAACATTGTTTTACAAATATATTAATGAGAGTCAAAAAATAGGACAAATATTAAGTTATTCAGATTTTTATGGATACAACCAAAAGAAAGAAACTACACCTCATACATTTGAAAGAACAATATCATTTAATGAGTCAGAATCACCAAGCACATTAAATAGCAATAATTCACCTATAAACAATTTTAAAATTGAAATTAATGGGAAAAATGATCCTATTAATGAAAATGAATTTAGAAATATCAAAATAAAATACAAGGATAATGAATTGTTTCAAGTAAGTACTATAAGAAATGGCGATTTATATGGAACATTATTACATGACATTATTACAAAATATATAGCAATTGAAAATAACAATTTACATGAATTTGCTTCAAAATTAGGAATTGAAAATGCTGAAAACATACCAGATAAAATTCAGTTTGATAAATATAATGATTTGTTTTCTCTTTCTGAACAACAAAAAAAAGATATACTAAACACATATAAATCAGTATTAAGTAATTTTACAGAAGGAGATTATATAAAACAAAAAAATGTACCATTATTATTAAATAATAACAATATTAATACAACAACATATTCACTAGTATTAACAGAAAAACAGGTATATAATATATATAAAATGCTTTTAGAATCTACTCAAAATAGTGAAGTGATAATAAATTTAATAAGGGAAAAAGGAAGAATATTAGGATATGGAGAAAAACAATTAAATGAAATAGTGAATGAATTTAAAGATTATATACAAAAGGAATTAATTGAGGATATTAATTTAGAAGAAAAAAGTGATAAAGAAGAATTAAGAATAATTTTATATGTAGCAGATAAAAAATTATTAAAAACTGAGATTATTATAGAAGAAAATGAAATTACAGGAATAATATATGAATCAAATAAGTTAAGCATTTCTGTTGATAGAAAAAACAGTTCAGATAAAGCTTTAGTAGAGGTTAACAAAAATGTTACAGGAGATAGATTAGAATATGAAATTAGCATTGATTCAGTAGTAAATAATGATGAAACCAATATGAAATTTAAAATGTCTAAAAATGGAAGCGTTTCTGCTAGTGAAATAATAGATGAAAAATCTATTGAAATAAGTGATAAATCATCAACTTTAAAAATAAATTCTACAAATACAGAAAAATATTCAGACAATATAAATATAGAAAAATTAGATGCTTCTAATTCTGTAACTCTTAATAATTATTCAGCAGAAGATATTCAGAATTTAATGATGGCTATTATTCAAAGAAGTCAGCAGTATTTTGAAAATAAAGCAAATGTTTTATCAGAAATTAATAAAGGATCAAGTGATTCAGTAATTTCCAATATATTATCTGGATATAATGTGAGTAACCAAAGTAGAAAAACTATTGGAAATGCAGCAGAAGAAATAAATACGCAAGAGGTTGAAGCATTTAATAGTATGATTAAGCCATATAGTGGATCAAACATAAAAGGTAGCAATGTAAAAGCACTTTTGAGTACTATAAAGAATACTAATACTATGTATATAAATGATTTAAACAAACAAATTACAATTAAGTTTGATAAAGAAGAAACAGCCAATATTGAAAAAATAAATAATATTATTAACGAAATAGAAGCAACAGCAAATTATACAGTATCTATAGAAGGATATTCTGGTAAAGGATATATTAACAAAATTGGTATTAAAAAGGAAATTTAATAGTGTAAAGTAATTTATAAAAACAATGGGCGATTTTAATCGCCCGTACTTCGAAGAAATTACTAAAAAAGCACATAAATGGAGGAAAATATGAAACAAAAAATTGAAAAAAAAGATTTAGTAAAAAAAGGTGGGAAAACACTTAAAGAATTTAAAGAATTTATTTCAAAGGGAAATGTCATTGATCTTGCAATAGGTGTTATTATTGGATCTGCATTTGGAAAAATAGTTTCTTCAATAGTAGATGATATTTTAATGCCATTAATAGGTATTTTAATTGGAGGAATAGATTTTTCAAATTTAAGTATTACTGTAGGTAGTGCTGTAATTACTTATGGAGCATTTATTCAAAATGTTATAGATTTTTTAATTATAGCTGTATGTGTATTCTTTTTTATTAAAATAATAGAAAGATTTACAAAGAAAGAAGAAACTATAAAAGAAGTAAAAGATGAGAAAATTGCTTTACTAGAAGAAATAAGAGATTTATTAAAAGATAAAACGAAATAATAAAATAAAAACTATTGAAATAAGGAAAATTAGATATGATTGCAGAGGTAATTATCAATAGTAATGTTAAAAAATTAAATAAAACTTTTGATTATAAAGTACCAACTAAATGGGTTGGTACTATTCATATTGGGTCTAGAGTTTTAGTACCATTTGGTAACAGTAACAAATACAAAGAAGCATTTGTTATAAATTTTAAAGATTCATCTATATATGAATTAAAAGAAATTGAAAGAGTTCAAGATGGTTTTTGCTTGACAAAAGCCAATATTGAACTTGCTAAATTAATGGCAAAAAAATATTTTTGTAATATATCTGATTGTATTAAATTAATGCTTCCACCAGGAACTACAACAAAAATTATAGAAAATAGAATAAAAGATAAAAGCAAAAAGTTTGTATTTTTAAACAAAGAGAAATATGAAATTGAACAATGTATAGAAAATAAAAGTATAAAATCAGATAAACAGATAAGATTATTAAAATTTTTAATGGAAAATGAAGAAATATCAGTAAATGATTTGATTTTATTTACTGATACCACAATTGCAGTAGTAAAGACATTAGAAAAAAAAGGGTATTTAAAAATAATAGAAAAAGAGATTCAACGAAATCCATTTATAAATAAAGATATTCTTCCTTCTAAGAGTTTAATGTTAAATAAACAGCAAGAAATAGCATATAAAAGAGTACTACAATATATAGATAATAAAAAATTTAAAGAAATTCTTTTATTTGGAGTTACTGGTTCAGGTAAAACAGAAATATACTTGCAATTAATTGACACAATAATTAAAAATAATAAAACTGCTATTATGCTAGTACCAGAGATCTCATTAACACCTCAAACAGTAGAAAGATTTGTATCTAGATTTGGAGAAAAAGAGATTGCTATATTACATAGCAAATTATCTATAGGTGAGAGATATGATCAATGGAAAAAGATATATAGAAATGAAGCTAAAATCGTAATTGGAGCAAGATCTGCAATTTTTGCTCCAATACAGAACTTAGGTATTATTATTATTGATGAAGAACATGATATGTCATATAAATCTGATATGACTCCAAGATATAATGCAAAAGAAATTTCAAGATATTTAGCAAAACAAAATGATATACCACTTATTTTAGGAAGTGCAACGCCAGATATATGTACTTACTATAAAGCAAAAGAAAATAAAATAGATATAATAAAACTAGATAAGAGAGCAAATAATGCTTGCCTACCAGAATTAAAGATAGTCGATTTAAGAGAAGAACTTGTTTATGGAAATAAATCAATGATTAGTACTGATTTATATAATGAAATAGATAAAAATATAAAAAATAAAGAACAAACTATATTGTTTTTGAATAGGAGGGGCTTTTCTACATTTGTAATGTGTAGAGATTGTGGCTATACGCTAACATGTAAAGATTGTGATATTACATTAACGTATCATTTAAATAATAATAAACTAAAGTGCCATTATTGTGGATATGAGCAAGCAAATGTTAATATTTGTCCTAATTGTAGAAGTAAAAATATAAGATATTTTGGAGCAGGAACTCAGAAGTTAGAACAGGAGATACAAAAAATGTTTCCAGGAATTTCTACTATTAGAATGGATATAGATACAGTAAATAAAAAAAATTCACACGAAATAATACTTAATAAATTTAAAAATGAGAATATAGATATTTTAATTGGTACACAAATGGTAGTAAAAGGACATCATTTTCCTAATGTTACACTAGTAGGAGTAATTGCAGCAGATAGCACGTTAAATATAGAAGATTATAGAGCAAATGAAAGGACATTTCAAATATTAACACAGGTAGCAGGGAGAGCAGGAAGAGAAAAGAAACAGGGTAGAGTTATTATTCAAACGTATAATCCAGATAATTTTGTAATTGAATGTGTAAAAAAACAGAATTATCGTATGTTTTTTGAACAAGAGATAAATATTAGACAGCAATTGAAATATCCACCATTTTACGATATAATAATAATTGGCATAAATGGAGAAGAGGAAAATAAAGTAAAAAATGCAATTAACAAAATATACAAAGAATTTTTGATACAGAATATATATTTTTTTATTGGACAACCTATGCCATGTCCAATTGATAAGATTAAAAACAGATACAGATATAGAATAATATTAAAATGTAAATTAAACTCTTTAGTAATTAAGAATATTAATAAAGTAATAGAAAAGCAAAGAGATAAAGATGTAAAACTAACAGTAGAAATTAATCCAAATAGTATGATTTAAAAAGTAAGGAAGGAGAAAAAATGGCTATTAGAAATATTAGAATAGAAGGAGACGAAATATTAAAAAAGAGGAGTAAAAAAGTAGAAGTAATTGATGATAAGATTAGAATAATAATAAATGATATGATAGAAACAATGCATAAGCAAAATGGAGTGGGACTTGCTGCAGTACAAGTAGGGATTCTAAAAAGAATTATAGTAATTGATATATATGATGAAAAAACACCAATTATAAAATTAATAAATCCTGTAATTATAAAAACTAAGGGAGAACAAGAAGTAGAAGAGGGGTGTTTAAGTTTTCCTAACAAATTTGCAAAGATAATACGACCTGCAGAAGTAACAGTAGAGGGATTAAATGAAAATGGAGAAAAAATTGAAATTTATGGTAAAGGATTACTTGCACAAGCATTAGTACATGAAATTGATCATTTAAATGGTGAAGTGTTTATTGATAAAATTATTCCTGGAACCTTGGAAATTACAAATTCAGAAAATAAATAATATAGGAGGAAAATATGTTAAAAATTGTTTTTATGGGTACGCCAGATTTTGCAAAAGAATCTTTACAGTTATTATATGAAAATGGATATTCAATTTTGGGAGTTGTTACAAATCCAGATAAACCTAAAGGTAGAGGAATGAAAATGACATTTTCTCCAGTAAAACAATATGCATTAGAAAAAAAATTAACAATTTATCAGCCAGATAATATTAAAGATAATCCTGACTTTATAAATAAAATGCGAGAATTAAATCCTGATGTTATTTGTGTTGTAGCATATGGGAAAATATTACCAAAAGAAATTTTAGAAATACCAAAACTTGGTTCAATAAATTTACATGGCTCTATACTACCTAAATATAGAGGAGCTGCACCAATTCAGTGGGCAATTTTAAATGGAGATACTACGACAGGAGTAACAACAATGTATATGAACGAAGAGATGGACTCAGGAGATATAATTTTAAAACAAGAAGTTAACATCGATAAAGATGAAACAACAGGTGAATTATGGAATAGATTATCAACAATTGGGGCCAATTTACTTATTGAAACATTAAAGATGATTATAGATGGTAAAGCTCCAAGAATAAAGCAATCTAAAGAATATACAATGGCACCAATACTAAAAAAAGAGATAGCTAAAATCAGTTGGACAAATCAAAACGCTGAAAGTATAAAAAATTTAGTAAGAGGATTGAATCCAATTATGGGAGCATATTCTATTTATCATGGTAAAAAATTAAAATTTTGGAAGGTAAATAGTATATCAATAGATGAGATGATAAAAAAATTTCCAGATAATGAAGAAGAGATTATTACATCATTACCTGGGACTATAATAATTGCAGATTCTAAAATAGGATTATATATAAAAGCTAAAGAAGGAATAATACAAGGAGTAGAAATTCAAAGTGAAAATTCAAGAAGAATGAATTGGGATGAATTTTTAAGGGGAAATGCTTTAGAAGTAAAAGGAATATTAGAGTAAAAGGAATGGAATAAATTATGAAGAAGCCAGAGTTATTAGCACCTGCAGGTTCTTTTGAAAAAGCTAAAATTGCTTTTTTGTATGGAGCTGATGCAGTATATATGGGAACAAAAAGTTTATCTTTAAGAACAAGAGTAGATGTAGAAGATGATGATTTAGAAAAAACAATTAAATATGCACACAATATAGGGAAAAAAGTTTATGTAGCAATTAACATTTTTGCTTGGGATGATAAGTATGATGAAATTATAGAAACAGCTAAACAATTAAACAAATTAAAACCTGATGGTATTATTGCATCTGATGGTGGAGTAATAGAAACTTTAAAGCAATATGCTCCAAATGTTGATATCCATATTAGTACACAAGCAAATGTTATAAGCTATCATACTAGTAGATTTTGGTATAATAATGGAGCAAAAAGAGTAATTGTTGGAAGAGAAATGAATAAATTTCAGTTAAAGAAATTAATTGAGAACAAGCCAGATGATTTAGAAATAGAAATATTTATCCATGGAGCAATTTGCTTTAGTTATTCAGGAAGATGCTTTTTAAGTGATTTTTTAGCTTCACGAAGTGCAAATCTTGGAGATTGTGCACAAAGTTGTAGATGGGCATATAATATGTATGTAGAAGAGAAAAATAATCCAGGTAATCTAATGCCAGTAGAAATGGATGATAAAGGGACATATATTTTTTCATCTAAGGATTTATGTTTAATAAATGAAATTCCTGAAATTATTCAAATGGGAATAGATAGTTTGAAAATCGAAGGAAGATTAAAAACAGAATATTATTTAGCAACTGTAGTAAATACATATAGAAATGCAATAGATGATTATTTTAAAAATCCAAATCAATATAATACACAAAAATATATAAATGAATTAGAAAAAGTAAAAACAAGAGGACTTACTACATTTTATTTTAACGATAAAAATAATAAAGATATTCAAGAATACGAAGGTAAGCAATATAATCCTAATTATGAATTTGGAGGTAAGGTAGTAGAATATACAGAAGATAAATCTACTATTGAAATACGTAATAGACTACAATTAGGAGATAAATTAGAAATTATTATACCAGGTCAAATAGAGCCATATGAATTTATAATTAATAATTTATGGGATGAAGAAACAGAAGAAGTAATTGATCATGTTAACCCAGGAAAACAAGGACAAAAAGTAAAATTATGCTTACCAATTAAATGTGAAGCTAATTGGATTATAAGGAGAAAAAAATAGAAATTAAGTATTGAAAGTTTCAAATTTAACACCTATTAGAAATCCAAGTATAAAAATAATAATAGATATAAGACTATCTAAACTAAAGGTTAAGCTTGGTAACAATATAAATACTGAACCAATAACAAAACCTATAATTGAGTAATAAGTTTCAGAATAATATTTTTTAAAGCAATAATCAATTATTTTTAATATAATAAATCCTCCTATAGATAATCCTATTCCCATAGGAATAAGTACTAACACGTTAATATTTGATATTGCTTGTAAATATATATCATAGATACCCATACTCATTAAAATGATACTGCTACTTACACCGAGGAATTACTACACCTGCGGACATAAAAAATCCTGAAGAAATTAAATATAAAATATTTGATTCATAGTTTATATTATTAGATAGAAATTTTTCTAAAAAAATAGAAGAAATACCTATTAGAAATGTAATAGACATAAATAATAAATAGTGTAGTTTAAATCCTTTTTGGCTGTTTGCTTTTTTTAATAAAGTTGGCAAACAGCCTAATATTAATCCTGTAAATATAGATTTGGTTTGATTTTGATAATTTTCAAATAGATAAATGATTAACTTACTAAATATTATTATACCAATTCCAATTCCTAACATAATGGGAAATAAAAATATTAAATTTTTTCTAGTATCTTTGAAAAAATTTAATATGCTATTTACTAATTTTTCATATATATTAAATATTACACATAAAACTCCGCTACTTATTCCGGGTAAAATAGCACCAGCACCAATTGCAATACCTTTTAAAATTTCAATTAAAAACTTCATATATCCTCCTATATAATATATTATTCAAAGATATTCAGTTTAAGAACTAAAATTGTTTATTAATATATCTTTTTTTATAATTAATATGTTTTAATAGTTGATATATAGATATTTATATAATTCTATAAGGATAAACCATTATCAAGTAACGCTTGTCATGTTATTATATACTTTTTACTTGAGACTTTTTAACTAACGTAGTATAATAAATTAACAAAAGGAGAGATTAATATGGAGTTAAATATTGTTTTGATAGAACCAGAGATACCACAAAACACAGGGAATATAGCTAGAACATGTGCTGCTACAGGAAGTAAATTACACTTAGTAAAACCATTAGGATTTCAAATTACAGATAAGTATTTAAAAAGAGCTGGACTAGATTATTGGGATAAATTAGAAATATATGAACATGATTCATTTAAAGAATTTCTAAAGAAATATTCACCCGAAGATAATAATATGTTTTTTGTTTCTACAAAAGCACAAAATTGTTATAGTGATATAGATTATTCTAAATTTGATGAAATATATTTATTATTTGGCAAGGAAACTAAGGGATTACCAGAGGATATTTTAAGACAATATATAAATAATACAGTAAGAATTCCAATGAGAGATGAAATTCGCTCTTTGAATTTATCAAATTCTGTAGCAATATTAGTATATGAAGTTTTAAGACAAAAGAATTTTAAGAATTTGCTATCGACAAGTAGTTATTTTAAATAAAAACGGTTGATTTTTTAAATATCATGATATATAATATTTAAAACTGTGAAAGGACGAGTAAGAATAAAAGCGGTTAAAAGAGATGATTAGTCATTGGCTGAAAGCTAATCTTAATACGAATATTCCGAAAACTATCCTGGAGTTTATAGTAAAAAGCTATCGTTGATTACGTTATAATCTAAATGAAGTGAAAAATAGGGTGGGACCGTGTAATATATACACCCCTATAGAATTAATTCTATAGGGGTGTAATTTTTTATGTGTTATTATATTCCCTATAAAAAGGAGGAATATAAATGATTAAAATTTTATTAAAAGATGGAACTGCTATGATGGTAGAAAAAGGAATTACAATTATAGAGATTGCTAAAAAAATTAGTGAAGGTTTAGCAAGAAATACGACAGCAGGACTTGTTGATGGTAGTGTAAAAGATTTACGATATAAACTAGATGGAGATTGTAAACTAGAAATTTTAACATTTGATACAATAGAGGGAAAAAAAGCATATTGGCATACAACTTCTCATATTATGGCACAAGCAGTTAAGAGGTTATTTCCAAATGCAAAACTTGCAATAGGACCAGCAATAGATGAAGGATTTTATTATGATTTCGATGTAGAAAAAACATTTACAGAAGAAGACAAAGAAAAAATTGAAATTGAAATGAAAAAAATTATAAAAGAAAATTTAAAAATAGAAAGATTTTCTTTATCTAAAATAGAAGCATTAGAATTGATGAAAGATGAGCCATATAAACAAGAATTAATAAATGATCTTAAAGATGATGAAGAAATTAGTTTTTATAGGCAAGGAGAATTTACAGATCTTTGTGCTGGACCACATTTAGAAAATACAGGAAAGATAAAAAGTATAAAAATACTATCTTCATCAGGTGCATATTGGAGAGGTAATGAAAAGAATAAAATGTTACAAAGAATTTATGCAATATCTTTTCCAAAAAATAGCCAACTTGAAGAATATATACAAATACTTGAAGACAGAAAAGCAAGAGATCATAGAAAAATAGGAAAAGAATTAAATTTATTTATGACACATCCGCTAGTAGGGGCAGGATTTCCAATGTATTTACCAAATGGTGCAACAATTAGAAGAATTCTTGAAAGATATATTCAAGATAAAGAAGTACGTTTAGGCTATGAACATGTATATACGCCATCACTTGCAACAACAGAATTATATAAAACAAGTGGACACTGGGATCATTATAAAGAGGATATGTTTCCAATTATGAAAATGGATAATGAAGAATTAGTTTTAAGACCAATGAACTGCCCACACCACATGTTAATATATAAAAATTCTTTACATTCATATAAAGATTTACCCATAAAAATTGCTGAACTTGCACATGATTTTAGATATGAAAATTCTGGGGCGGTTTGTGGATTGGAAAGAGTTAGACAAATGTGCCAAAATGATTCACATTTATTTGTAAGACCGGATCAAATAAAGGAAGAAGTAGGAAAAGTAATAAAATTAATATTTGAAGTATATACGAAAGATTTTAAATTTGAAAGTACTTGCTTTTCATTTAGATTGTCTTTAAGAAGTAAGGAAAAGGAAAAATATATAGATAATGATGAGATGTGGGATACAGCAGAAAATCAATTAAGAGAAATCTTAAAAGAATTAAATATAGAGTTTTATGAAGCGGAGGGAGAAGCAGCTTTTTATGGACCAAAGATTGACATTCAAATAAAAACTGCATTAGGACATGATGTAACCATACCAACATGCCAATTAGATTTTGCACTTCCAGAAAGATTTGACTTATCTTATATAGGAGAAGACGGAGAAAAGCATAGACCAGTTGTAATACATAGGGCAATATTGGGTTCATCTGACAGGTTTATATCATTTTTATTAGAAGAAACAAAAGGTAATTTACCAATATGGCTTGCTCCAATACAAGTAAAAATACTACCAATAAGTGAAAAACAACATGATTATTGTAATAAAGTATATGAAAAACTATTATCAGAAGGCATAAGGGTTAAATTTGATAAAAGAAATGAAAAAATTGGATATAAAATTCGTGAGGCACAATTAGAAAAAATCCCGTATATGTTAATTATGGGAGATAAAGAAATAGAAAACAAAACTGTAGGAGTGCGTACAAGAAAAGATGGAGATATTGGAGCTATGCAGTTAGAAGAGTTTATTACTAAAATTAAATTTGAACAAATTAATTTTAGTAATTAATATATTTCACATATAATAACAAATCGGAAAGCTAATAAACTTGTAGTATGTTATTTTAAACTATAAATTTAAATAAATAGTAAATTATAAATAGTAAAGCTTTCCGTAAATTTGTTCCGCACAGAAATTTTTCGTTAGAAAAAATTCTGTGCAACGCTTAGGGCGAAGCCATTTTTATACAATAGGGAAGGATGACTTTCTTATTGTATAAAAAACAGAAAAAGGGTATTGAAAAATGTCCTTTTTCTGTTATAATAAAAATATAAATGCTATTGTAGCTCAGTTGGTAGAGCAACAGATTCGTAACCTGTAGGTCGGCGGTTCGACTCCGCCCAATAGCTCCATTAACGAATCTGTTCGAACTTTTTGAACAGTTGATATGAAATCAATCAGAAATAATCTGGTTGATTTTTTTGCATTGGCAAAAAAATCGCCATCAAGAAAGGATGGTGTTTTAATTGAAAATAATTAAACAAGAACTACAATTTGAAGAAAGTCTAAAACAAAGACTTGAATTTATATGTGAATTTGCAAAAGCTACTCCTACTTTTATTAATGGTAGTATTAGAAAGCTAGAAAAGACAAATTTATCATATATTGAGCCACATAGAGTTATAGTTAAAAATATTACTTTATTAGTTTTTAATTATTCAAATGATGTTTATATTTCTAATTTATCCAAAAAGATTAAATTAACTGAATTAGAAACATATTTGAAAAATATATAAATGGAAATATTTGACATTTTCTAAAATTGTAGTATAATGTCTTCAACAGAAGAAATTTGTTGTTGGAGATGGTTTTATGATTTTTAATAAATTATATTTTATTTTAAATAAATTATTTTATAGAAGATGTCATTAGTATATATGTGTGCTTTTGATGTCTTTTTATTTTTATTAAAGATTGGAGGTTTTAAAAATTGAACGAAGAAAAGAAAAAATGTGGACTTTATTTAAGAGTTTCTACCGAAGATCAAGCACGCGAACGGCTTTAGTTTACCAGAGCAAAAAGAAAGATTAGAAACATTTTGTAAATTTAAAAATTATGAAGTAATAGATTATTATGAAGATGCAGGAATTAGTGCAAAAACAGGAAATCATAGACCAGAATTTGAAAGATTAAAAAGAGATATTAATGCAAAGAAAATAAATACTATTGTTGCTTTAAAATTAGATAGAATAACTAGAAGTATCTATGATTGGGAAAATTTAATGACATTCTTAGACGAAAATAATGCCTATTTAGATTGTGTAAATGATGAAATAAACACGACAAGTGCAAATGGCAAAATGATTTCTAGGCTTTTAATGAGTGTTAGCCAAAATGAAATAGAAAGAACAAGTGAAAGAACAAAAGTAGGTTTAGCAGGTGCAATTAAACAAGGTCATATTCCGCATAAAGCACCACTTGGTTATAAACACGAAGATAAAAGATTAGTAATAGATTATGTTCAAAAAGATGTTGTAGTTAGAATATTTGATTTATATTATAATGGATATTCTTATCAAAAAATAAGCAATTTATTAAATAAAGAGAAAGTATTAGGAAAAAGTAATTGGCGTGACTCTACGATTGTAGGTATTTTGGAAAATGAAATATATAAAGGAGATTTTGTACACGGCAAAAACACTAAACACCCTACTTATTATGAAAATGTAGTAGAATCAATTATTTCTAAAGAAATGTGGGAAGATTGCCAAGTGCAGAAAAAGAAAAATTCAAGAAGTTATAAAAGAACCTTAACATATCTTTACTTGCAAAAACTAAAATGTCCAAAATGTAATAGAGTTTTAGGTGGTAAAGCTACAACAAAGAAAAATGGAAAAGCCTATTTTTATTACTATTGTCACGATTGTAAAATTGAGTTTAAAGAAAAAATA
>Ga0256407_10010424_pt1 | contig 13069 bp, 9 predicted proteins | sample RumenRJG_04DNA_FD_193489 | JGI IMG/M metagenome (GOLD analysis project Ga0256407, IMG submission 193489) | Bovine rumen microbial communities from Lethbridge, Alberta, Canada - RJG_04 | ecosystem: Host-associated > Mammals > Digestive system > Stomach > Rumen | place: Canada: Alberta | collected... | reverse complement strand
CGAGGGCACGTCGTGGGGCATTGTGTTTGACTATACTGACGCCGCTCACTATCACCGCGCCGAGGTCAGTTGCAGCAACAGCAACCTCTATGACGACCTGACCGACCAGCGCACAATGCATGTGTCGATCTATCGGCACGACAGCAGCGGTGAGACACTGCTGTCGCGGCGCACACTGAGCGACGGTGTGGACATGGAGGACGGACTGAACACGCTCATGGTCAGTGTCGCTAATGGGCAAGCCGACATCTCGGTGGGCAAAAAACGGCTGCAGCCCGTGGCCACAGTGGCACTCGATGATGTCGACTCAAAAACGGTCAAGACGGGTCTGTACTTGAGCCCAGGCGCGCACATCGCCATCGAGCGCACCGTGTTGACCACCGAAAGCAACCCACCGCGCCGCGTGGCCACCTGCTGGACCCGCGAGGCCCTTGATCAGCATCTGGCCATGAGCAGCGACCCCATCGAGGGCTACTGGCAATATCAAGACCGTGACATGGAAGACCAGTGGCTGCGACTGGGAGGACGCTACACAGTTGCCGTGGTGGCGTCCAATGACGGATATGACATCATCTATCTCTCAGGCGCTCAAGTCAATGCAGCGCAGTGGCAAGCCGGGCTACTCAAGGGGCACATCACCAAGACCATTTTCGATGGGAACTACGGTCTGGAATGGATTGACGCCACTTTCCAGCCCATCGTGCAAGATGCCTACGCGACATTTGATAATGGTGTGCTGATGACCCTCGATTTTCCGGTCTATAAGAGCCAAGTCAGGCTGTCCAAGGTGTTACAGCCCTAGGTGGTGTGCTGACCTTGATGGCACAATAGAAGCTCGATTCGCCACAAACCTGATGCGGGTTTGTGGCGAATCGAGCTTCTATTGTGCCATTGACATCACCAGATGGCGACGCGGTCGGCCGGGTCGCGCCACATCTTGTCTCCAGGCTTAACATCGAACGCCTTGAAGAAAGGCTCAAGGTTGCGGATGGCCACATTCACGCGATTGACACCCAGCGAGTGCGGGTCAACCTTGGTGCGGCGCAGAATCTCCTCCTTGGTGATGTTGGCTGCCCAGACATTGGCATAGCTCAAGAAGAAGCGCTGGTCGGGTGTGAATCCGTCCATCGGCTTGCCCGCCTTGCCCTGGTCGGTGCTCTTGAAGGCACTGTAGGACACACGCAGGCCGCCATGGTCGGCGATGTTCTCGCCCATGGTGAAGACACCGTTGGCATGCACATCGTCGGCCACAATCTCGGCACTGTACTGGCTACCCAGTTTGTCGGCCAGCTGCTGGAACTTGGCTGCATCGTCGGCCGTCCACCAGTCCACCATGTTGCCTGTGTGGTCGAAATTGCGTCCCTGGTCGTCAAACCCGTGTGTCATCTCGTGGCCGATAACCACTCCGATGGCGCCATAGTTGCTGGCATCATCGGCAGTCGGGTCAAAGTAAGGGGGTTGCAGAATGGCGGCCGGGAAGCAAATCTCGTTGCTCGATGGCTCATAGTAAGCGTTCACCGTCTGCGGAGTCATCCACCAGCGGTCTTTGTCGACAGGCTTGTCGAGCTGGCTGTACTCATAGTCAGCCTCGTGGATGCGTGCCTGCAGCACGTTCTGCCAGTAGCTCTGGGTCGGGTCGATGGTGATGCCGCTGTAGTCGCGCCACTTGTCGGGATAACCAATCTTGACAGTGAACGAGTTGAGCTTGACCAGCGCATTGACCTTGGTCTTGGGGCTCATCCATGTCAGCGAGGCGATGTGCTCGCCCAGCGCCACCTTGAGGTTATCGACAAGCTTCTGCATCTTCTTCTTGCTATCGGCAGGAAAATACTTGGCGACATAGAGCTGTCCCACAGCCTCGCCCAGCAGCGTGTTGGGTACGTTCAGGGCACGCTTCCAGCGGGGCTGGTTGACCTGTTTGCCACTCATTGCTCGACTGAACATGTCGAAGTTGGCCTGCTCGAAATCATCGCTGAGGTAGTTGCTGGCCGCGTTGACATACTTGTAGGTGAGATAATCCTTGATTTCCTGGTCGTTGAGCGACTTCATCATGTCGTTGACCAGCGCGATGCTCTTGGGCTGAAACACACACAGTTTATCAAACTTGGGTACTCCCAGTGCGCTGAAGAAGCTATCCCAGTCGATGTTACGGTAGTCGGCCTTGAGCTGGTCGAGCGTGGTGATGTTGTAGAGCTTGCTGTAGTCGCGTGTTTCCTCGCGTGTCATGGCCACCTGAGCCAGGGCATTCTCAATCTTCATGACATTCTTTGCGGCCTTCTTGGCTGCACCCTTCTTGTAACCGATGAGGGTGAACAGACGCTCAATGTAGCTGACGTATGCCTCGCGCACCTTGGTGGTATTGGCGTCTTTCTCCAGATAGTAGTCACGGTCACCCATGCCGATGCCGCCCTGTGCCAGATACAGCAGATTGTCGTTGCTACTCTTCATGTCGGCCATAACCTGTGAGTTGAAGAACGGGTCGGCGATGCCCCGGTGCATCCACGCAATGAGCGAGATGAACTCGGTGCGCTTTGCGTTCTTGATACGCGCCAGGTCGGCCTCTAGCGGAGACTTGCCCTCACGGTTGAGGCGTACACTGTCCATGCCCAGGGCATAGAGGTCGCCCACCTGTTGCTTGATAGAGCCGCGAGGATTGTTGGTGCCCAGGTGAGTGATGATGTCTTTCACCTGCTCACGGCTGTTCTCGCCCAGCTGGTCGAAAGTGCCGAATCGCGCATATTGCGGATCCAGCGGATGCGCCTGTTGCCATCCGCCACAGGCATACTTGTAGAAGTTCTCACCCGGCTTGACCGATGTGTCGAGGTTGGCACGGTCAACGCCCTTGAGGTTGCCTGCTGCCATGCCCATCGACATGAGAGCGGCAATCGTCAGAAATAACATTTTTTTCATTGTATGGTTTTTAAGTTTTATGGTTTCGACAGATATTGGTTGAGTTGTTGCAGCACTTCGCTGGCAAACTTGGCGTCGGCTCCGACCGGAATGTGGACGGTGGGCTGTTCGGCCATGGTGGTGGTGAGCACAATCTGGTATCGGTTGTCAACATAGGGCACAGCACCATTATTAAATGTTGCGTTGGTCACTTGGTCACGATCAATTGGCGTGCCATTGACCACCAGTGTGTGGTCATACACCAGAATCACAGCACTCAGCTCGTTGCATCGCGTGGCATCAAGCACCACCATGTCGACAGGCTCACCGTTGGTAGCAACATAGTCATCGACAGTCATCGGTTGCTTGTCATTATCTTTGTCTCTATGCTTGGTCTGATACAAGTAAAAGCCATACAAGACAATGACAATCAGGACACCAGCGACAATTACTGCAATTGGATTATAGATGAAATTGGTCATAATTAGAACATTTAATATTGAAGTTACAAAGGTAATCAATGTTTTGGAATTATTGTAATTTTTCGGACTTTTTTGGCAAGAAGAGCCTATGTCAACTCCTGTTCAAGCGTCATTGAAGCATTCTCCCAGTCGGTGAGGGTTTGCTCCAAGTCGCTCTGCAAAGCGGCATGCCGGTCATAGATTGAGGGGTCATCGGTCTGTCCTTCAGACAGCTGCTGCTCGATGGCGGCGATGTCCTGCTCAAGCTGCTGGATGCGCTCCTCCAGTTGCTTGACACGCTTCTGTGCTTGCTTGTGCTTGCGCTCACGCTCTTTCTGCTCCTCGTAGCTCAGCCGTCCGGCCGACGGCATGTTCTCGGCTTTTGGCTCATGGCTCTTGTCACTAGCCTCAATTTGCTGCAGCGAGTCGAGTTGCTTTTTCTCAAGGAACTCCCAGATGCCGCACAGATGTTCGCGCACGCGATGGTCACCAAACTCATAGACCTTTTGCACCATGCCGTCGAGGAAGTCGCGGTCGTGGCTCACGACGATAACCGTGCCGTCAAAGTCGGTGATGGCCTGCTTGAGGATGTCCTTGGTGCGCATGTCCAGGTGGTTGGTAGGCTCATCGAGGATGAGCAGGTTGACCGGCTCAAGCAGCAACTTGATCATGGCCAAGCGGCTCTTCTCGCCACCCGACAGCACCTTGACCTTCTTCTCGCTGGCCTTGCCGCCAAACATGAAAGCCCCCAGCAGGTCGTTGATGCGGGTGCGGATGTCGCCCACAGCCACACGGTCGATGGTGTCGAACACGGTGATCGACTCATCGAGCAACTGTGCCTGATTCTGCGCAAAGTACCCGATTTTGACATTGTGCCCGATTTTCAGCTCGCCCTCAAAGGGAATCTCACCCATAATGCACTTGACCAGGGTCGACTTGCCGGCACCGTTCTTGCCCACAAATGCCACTTTCTCGCCACGCTTGATGGTGAACGTCACACCACTGAACACATTGAGTGTGCCATAGTCCTTGCGTACATCCTCGGCGATGACAGGATAGTCACCCGACCTGGGCGCAGGTGGGAACTTGAGGCGCAGCCGCGACGTGTCGACCTCATCAACCTCGATGCGCTCAATCTTCTCGAGCTGCTTGATGCGGCTCTGCACTTGCACGGCCTTGGTGGGCTTGTAGCGGAACTTCTCGATAAAATCCTCAGTGTCGTGAATCATCTTCTGCTGGTTCTCGTAGGCCCGTCGTTGTTGCTCCAAGCGTTCTTTTCGCAGCTCGACAAAGTGCGAATAGTTGACTTGATAGTCATATATTCTGCCCAGCGAGATTTCGATGGTTCGGTTGGTGACACGGTCAATGAAAGCCCTGTCGTGGCTGACGAGCACCAGTGCACCGTTTCGGTTTTTGAGAAAATTCTCCAGCCACTGGATTGAATCGATGTCCAGGTGGTTTGTCGGCTCATCGAGGAGCAGGACATCGGGCTTCTGCAACAGCAGTTTGGCAATTTCGACGCGCATGCGCCATCCCCCGCTGAACTCGCCTGTAGGCCGGTCGAAGTCACTTCGCTCAAATCCCAGTCCCAGCAGCGTCTTCTCGATTTCAGCATCCATGTTCTCACTTTGCATCATGGTGCGTACCTCGGTCTTCAGCGTGAGTCGGTCAATCAGGTCCTGATATGCCTCCGACTCATAGTCGGTGCGCATGGCCAACTCGGCATTGAGCGCATCGATGGTCGCGTCTAACTCATGGACATGAGCAAAAGCTTTGCCCACCTCATCGCGCACGGTGAGCGTGTCGGTGAGAAGCATCTGCTGTGGCAGGTAGCCTATTGTAGTGTCTGTCGGGCGAGCTACCGTCCCACTGGTGGGATTCTGCAGCCCGGCAATGATCTTGAGCATTGTCGACTTGCCAGCTCCGTTTTTTCCGACTAGAGCGATGCGGTCACGTTTGTTGATGACATAGTTGATGTCATCAAGCAGCACCGTACTGCCAAATTCGACATGAAGGTTTTGTATCGAAATCACAAGTTTGCTAAATTCTTATTTGTTCATTATTTCCTACGTTCGACCAGTCGCACTCCACGCAGGTTCTGCAGCTTCTGGATTAGTTCATCGAGCAGTGCCGTACTACTGATGCCGATGACCAAGAAGCCCTCGAAGGTCGCACCGTTGCTCTGGATGGAAATGCTGCGCAGCTGCGTGTCGCCCAACTTGTTGATCACCGACGTGATGTTTGAAACAATGCCGATGTCATCCTTGCCCACCACGCGCAGTGTTGCAGCAAACTGTGCCCCAATCTTGCCCGACCATGCCGAGCGGATGATGCGGTAGGGGTAGCGAGAGCGCAGGTGCCGCAAGTTGCGGCAGTCAGCCCGGTGAACCTTGATGGCTCCGTCGCTGGCCACAAAGCCCACAATCTTGTCGCCATAGATGGGATTGCAGCAGCGCGACAACCGGTAGTTGATGCCCTTGACGTTGTCGCCGATGACCAGGATGTCGTCGGGATTGTCGCTGGTTTCGGCACGCTGATGCAGCACAAAGTTCTGAGCCGCTCCCTGCGGTGCTGCCCCACCCTCTTCTTGCCGTTGCAGCTGCGCTTCATAGTGCCCGATGACATCATTGATGTCAATCTGCTCGTCGTGCAGTGCCACATAGAAGTCGGTGAGCGTCTTGAATCCCATGCGCTTGAGCATACGCGAAATGGTAGCCTCATCAAGATCAATTTTGCGGTTTTTGAACCGCCGTTGCAGCAGTTCCTTGCCCATCTCGGCACGATGCTGTCGTGCCTCGTTGACTGCCTGCCTGATTTTGTTGCGGGCCTTGCTGGTCACCACATAATTCAGCCAGTCCTGCTTGGGTGTCTGCGTCGATGCGGTGAGCACCTCGACCGTGTCGCCATTGCGCAGCTTGTAGTTCAAGCGCTGGTTCTTTCCATCGATGCGAGCACCCACACAGTGCCGTCCCACGTTGGTGTGGACGGCATAGGCAAAGTCTAGCACACTGGCTCCCAGCGGCAGCTGAATCAGGTCGCCGCGGGGCGTGAAGACAAACACCTCTGTGTCATAGAGGTTGGTGTGCATGTTGCGTATCATCTCCATCTGTCCGTCGCTGCCAGCCTCCAGCACCTCTCGCACACTGTTCATCCACACATCCAGCCCGGCCTCGCTCTTGATACCTTTGTACTTCCAGTGGGCAGCCAGTCCGCGCTCGGCCACCTCGTCCATGCGGCGGGTGCGTATCTGCACCTCTACCCACTTGTCTTCCTTGCCCTGCACAGTGATGTGCAGCGACTCATAGCCGTTGCTCTTGGGCATGGTGATCCAGTCGCGCAGTCGCGAGATGTTGGCCTTATAGATGTCGGTCACTATCGAGTAGGCCACCCAGCAGTCCTTTTTCTCCTGGTCTGGCTCACTGTCCAGGATGATGCGGATGGCAAACAGGTCGTAGATGCCATTCAAGTCCACACCTTGCTTCTTCATCTTGTTCCAGATGCTGTTGATGCTCTTGGTGCGGCCCTTCATCTCGTAGCTCAGCCCGGCCTGGTCCAGTGCGTCGCGTATGGGCTTGACAAAGTCGGCCACATAGGCCTCGCGCTGCTGTTTGGTCTCTTTGAGCTTGTCGGCAATCTGGGTATAGACGCGACGATTGAGATACTTGAGCGAGAGGTCTTCAAGTTCGGTCTTGAGCTGGTACAGCCCCAGGCGGTGAGCCAGCGGCGCATAGAGGTAGCGCGACTCAAGCGAGATGTCGTGCACCATCTGCTCGTCGGGGTGGTGATTGATGTTGCGCATCATCACCAGGCGGTCGGCAATCATGATAATGATCACGCGTATGTCGTGGGCAAAACTCAACAGCAGCTTCTGGAAGTTCTGGTCGACCACAGCGGCTTGGCGCCCATAGAGGCGCGACACCTCCATCAGCCCATGCACCAGCTGGGTCACATCATCGCCCCACTGTTCATTGACCTGCTTCATCGTCATGAACCTGGTGTGGCACACAGGGTAAATCATTGTGGCAATGGTGAGGTTGCGGTCGGCCACCACATTCTGGCACAGCAGTAATGCTGTGCTTGCCTGGCGCACTATCGGGTTGAAGCCACCCATGTCACGGTCAAGGTGTCCACCAGCAGCAGCAACGCTGAGCGTGTCCCACACACGCCGCATGTCATCATGCGTCATCACATGCCTCAAGCGACCGATCAACTCGCGTGTCAGGCGCAACATCAGCCGCCGTTCGTTGGCAGTGAAATAGGTCATTTCCATCGTCGATTATCTAAAAAATGCAAAACAAGCGGCAAAATTAAAATTTTTTGGGCTAAAGACCAAACCCATGTCCGATAAAAGTTGTAATTTTGAAAAATTTTTAAAAAAAGGAGGATAAGCAATGTGGAACGAACACGACTTGAAGCAGATGGAGTCCAAGGGTATCACCACTGCACAGATTGACAAGCAGCTCGAGCGTTTTGACCAGGGTTTCGCCTGGCTACGCCTCGAGGATGTGGCAACAGTTGACAATGGCATTGTGCGCTTGTCACCCAAGCAGGAGAGCAGTTGCATTCAGTCATGGAGACAGTTTGACGGCAGCATCGAGAAGTTTGTCCCGGCATCTGGAGCGGCCAGCCGCATGTTCAAGGACTTGTATGCGTTTGTCAACTCGGGCCGCACTGCACCGGCTACCGACTTTGAACGCACATTTTTCGACCACATCCAGCATTTTGCGTTCTATTCTGCCTTGAACAAGGCTTGTCTGCGTCTGCATGAACAGACAGTACCCAAGCTCATTGAAGCCGGGCGGCATGTCGATGTGGTGCGTGTCTTGCTCGACAGCGAGGGCATGAACTATGGCGGCCTGCCCAAGGGACTGTTGCTGTTTCACAAGGCAGCCGGGGGGAGTGTCCACACCCCGGTAGAGGAGCACCTCGAAGAAGGTGCACAATATGCCGCCGACCACCAGCGACATGTCAACCTTCACTTCACCGTATCGCCTGAGCATCGCAGTCACTTTGAAGGTCTGCTCGCTCAGCGCGTGCCGCTGATGGAAAAAGTGTGGGGCGTGACCTACCATGTGACCATGAGTGAGCAGAAACCGTCGACCGACACCATCGCTGTCCTGTCCGACAACACGCCCTATCGCGGCAAAGACGGTTCGCTGCTGTTCCGCCCAGCTGGCCATGGCGCACTCATCGAGAACTTGAATGACCGTGAAGCCGATGTGATTTTTGTCAAGAACATCGACAATGTGGTCCCGTCGGCCTTGCGCCACGCTACCACTAGATATAAAAAGGTAATTGCCGGCTACCTGGTGCAGATTCAGGCGCATGTGGCTCACTTCCTGCGGCAGCTCGAGGGCGAGTGTTCGCACGAGCAACTGCTGAAGATTCTGGAGTTTGTCGAGAAGTATCTGTTCACAATCTGTGACAAGACTGGACAGATGGATGACACGCGACTGGCCGACTACTTGCGCGGCAAGCTCAACCGACCCATCCGCGTGTGTGGTATGGTGAAGAATGAGGGTGAACCTGGCGGTGGTCCCTACCTGGCATTCAATGCCGACGGCAGCCGTTCGCCGCAAATCTTGGAGGCGGCTCAAATCAACCCCGATGACCCCGCGGCGGTGGCACTGATGCGCAGCGGAACACATTTCAACCCTGTCGACCTTGTGTGCTACATCAAGGACTACAAGGGCTGCAAGTTCGACTTGCGCCAGTTTGTCGACCCCGACACCGGGCTCATCAGCGAGAAGTCAAAAGATGGCGTGGCCATCAAGGCACTGGAGCTTCCTGGCCTCTGGAATGGCTCGATGAGCGACTGGATTACCGTCTTTGTCGAGGTGCCCATCGAGACCTTCAACCCGGTCAAGACGGTCAATGACCTGCTGCGCCCACAGCACCAGTAGTCGAATGCACGCCTTGAGAATGAATCATGCTCCAATAATCGGACAATTGATAATCCTAAACTCGTTAGAATATGAAAAATAATGTACTGACCCTGTTGCTGACGGTATTGCTGGCATTGCCCTGCCTTGCCAACGGAACGGTTAAAGAAATCAATCAGAACCAGTTCAAGCAACTGGTGGGCATCATCGATGGCGACAGCTGGACGCAGACTGCCAAGCGCCCCTGTGTCGTGGACTTCAACGCCGACTGGTGCGGTCCCTGCCGCCGCCTCGCTCCCATCCTCAAGGAGGTGGCCGCTATGTATCCCGACATCGACTTCTACAGCGTCAATGTCGACAACAACCCCGAACTGTCAAAACAACTGGGCATCGATGGCATCCCGATGTTGCTGATCTTGCCCGCCCCGGGCAAGGGTGACCCAGGTAACATTGATGGCTTTGTTCCCAAGGAGGAGTTAATTCGCGCCATTGAGCAAACAGTCTACGGGAAATGAAGCGTATATTTCCTATCCTGCTCACAGCTTTTGCACTGCCGCTGCTGGTAGCCGCTCAAGACTTCACAAATGCCGACACCCTTCGCTTTGTCGACGCGATGAAGTTCAGGATGATCAACTATGCCTTTGAGAAGACCCTGGACACGCGCATACCCCGTTGGCTTGAAGACAGTGTACGCCCCGAGCTGCGCGACCGTGCCCGGAACACGGCGGGCAAGGCTTTCCGCTTCCGCACCGACTCGCGTGCTGTGGCCGTGCGCTACCAGCTGCTCTACAATGCCCACATGATGCACATGGCCGACACCGGCATCAAAGGCACCTGCCTCTATATCTGGGACGAGGACACTCGCTCGTGGCAGTTTGTCAATTGTAACCGCCCCAGTTCCAATAACGAGAACGTCATCCAACGCAAAGTGTTGGTCGACCGCCTGGATGGGAAAATGCATGAGTATATGCTCTACCTGCCACTCTATGACGGAGTGCAGTGGTGTGAGATAGGTGTCGACAGTACCGCTACACTCACTCAGCCCGCGCTCAACAGCCCGCGCCAAGGCAAGAAACTGGTGTTCTATGGCACGAGCATCCTGCATGGCGGTTGTGCCTCACATCCAGGCATGGTGGCAACCAGCATCATCCAGCGCGACCTGGACATCGAGTGCGTCAACATCGGCATCAGTGGCGAGGGCAAGATGGACTACTGCATGGCGCGGGCCATGGCCACCATCCCCGATGTGGCTGCCTACATCCTTGACCCCATCCCCAACTGCACCAAGGACATGTGCGACACGCTCACCTATGAGTTTGTCAACATCCTGCGCCGCGCACGTCCCGACGTGCCCATCATCATGGTCGAGGGGCAGATGTACAGCTATGCCAAGTACAGCGGCTTCTACAGCAAGTACCTGCCGCAGAAAAACTATGAGTTCCACAAGAACTACCTGCGGTTGCGAGCCGAGAACCCCAAGAATCTCTATTATGTCGATTGCAAAGGACTCTATGGGCCCAACAATGACGGGACTGTAGACGGCATCCACCTGACTGACTTGGGCTTCTGGTATTACGCCCAGAAGCTAGAACCCTACCTCAAGGCCGTGCTGAAAGGTAAAAAGGTGCCTCACCAGAAAGAAGTGAACAAACCCTACAAACCCATAGAGGATCCTGTGAACTATTAATTTATTGTGAGCGACAAGCAGTACATACAATCACTCATCGCCCAGGGCGAGCACGAGCATCAGGACTTCAAGTATCAGATCAGCGATGCCCGCAAGATTGCTCGCAGCATCTCGGCATTTGCCAACCACGGTGGCGGGCACCTGCTCATCGGCGTTAAGGACAATGGCGCCATAGCCGGTGTGAGCAGCGATGAGGAGATGTATATGATCGACCAAGCGGCTCAGATGTACTGTCAGCCGCCACAACCCGTCCAATTCACACTCTATCGCGTCGAGGGAAAGAGTGTGCTCAAGGTTGACATAGCCGAAACCGACGCTAAACCTGTCAAGGCTCCAGACGAGCACGGGCATTGGAAGGCCTACTATCGCGTGGCCGACGAGAATGTTCTTGCCAGTGCCACTCACGTCCGCCTGATGGCACTGGACTGTCAGGACGACGCACCGGCAGTCATCAGTTTCAGCCAGCGAGAGCAGTTGCTACTCGACTATCTGGAGTCGCACGGAGGAATCACCTTGAATGGTTTTTCCCGTATGGCACATTGCTCACGGTCAAGTGCCGAGCAAACTGTCATCAATCTGTGCCAGATGGGGGTGATTGCTCTTGAGTATCACGACGGACATTGCTTGATTACAACAAACCATACAAACAAATAACTAAAAAAACTTAAAACCAAATGAAACATCTGTTGATTGCAACATTGGCAATGGGCCTCGCGGCTGGTGCCATGGCCGACGACAAAGTCGTCATCCCCGACAGCACGGGATTCAAGTTCACCGACACTAAGATTGTCAAGACCACCCCGGTCAAGGATCAGAACAAGTCGGGCACGTGCTGGTGCTACTCGACCAACACCTTCTTTGAGAGCGAAATCCTGCGCAAGACCGGCAAGGAGATTCACTTGAGCGAGGGCTTTGTGGTCTATCACTGCTACCTGGACAAGGCCATCAAGTACATCCGCATGGACGGTACTATCAACTTTGCCGAAGGTGGCGCAGCCGATGATGTGAACTACGTTTGGGAGCGCTACGGCATGGTGCCCAACGAAGTGTACACCGGCATGACTTATGGTGACAAGAAGTTCAACACTGCCGAGCTTACTGCCACCCTGAGCGGATATGCCAGCGTCATCAACCAGCGTAAGCTCAAGAAATTGACTCCCGCCTGGATCGACGGCTTCAAGGGTGTGCTCGATGCCTACATGGGCAAACTGCCCGAGACCTTCACCTGGGAGGGTAAAACTTATACTCCACAGAGCTATGCCGCCTCACTGCCCATCAAGATGGACGACTACATCGGCATCGCGTCGTTCACCCACCATCCGTTCTACAAACCGTTTGTGCTGGAGGTGGCCGATAACTGGCTGTGGTACAACTACCAGAACGTACCCATGGAGGAGCTGCTCGAGATTGTGAACTATGCCATCGACCACGGCTACACCGTCGCTTGGGGTGCTGACGTGAGCGAGAAGGGCTTCAAGTGGCGCAAGGGCTATGCTATCCTGCCCGACATCGGCGACACGCCCGACCTCAAGGGCAGTGACATGGACCGCTGGACACAACTCAGCGACCAGGATCGCGAGACCGAGAAGTGGGACATCAAGGGCCCGGTCAAGGAAATCAAGGTGACTCAAGAGCTTCGCCAGGAGTGGTTTGACACCAAGGAGACCACCGACGACCACGGCATGGTCATCATGGGCAAGGCCGTCGACCAGGAGGGCAACCGCTACTTCAAGGTGCAGAACAGCTGGGACACCAATCAGCTGTACCATGGCTTCTTCTATGTGAGCGAGGCATTCTTCCTGGGCAAGACCCTTGACATCATGGTCAACAAGGAGGCCATACCCGCCAAGATTGCCAAGAAGATGGGACTCTGATTAAGTTTCAGAGTTAAAATTTAAGGGTTAAGGTTGCTGGCAGATGCCAGAACTTTAACCCTTGATTTTTACCCTTTTTCGTGTTTGTCCAGTCTGTCCAGTCTGTCCAGTCTTGTCCAGTCCTGTCCACTTTGTCCAGTCTGTCCAGCATGTCCAGTCATTGGATTGGTGGACAGACTATTCAGCGATTCAGAAGAATCTCCTCTTACCCCCCTGTGCATCGAAGATGCAGAGCGGGTCGAAGACCCGATTTTGTTCGAGTAGACCATGCAAGTG
>Ga0256407_10010419_pt1 | contig 13073 bp, 12 predicted proteins | sample RumenRJG_04DNA_FD_193489 | JGI IMG/M metagenome (GOLD analysis project Ga0256407, IMG submission 193489) | Bovine rumen microbial communities from Lethbridge, Alberta, Canada - RJG_04 | ecosystem: Host-associated > Mammals > Digestive system > Stomach > Rumen | place: Canada: Alberta... | reverse complement strand
ATGAAGGCTCTTACACTATATATAGACAAATGGTATATCATCGGTGCTGTATGTACCGATGGTGTACCTCGTCTTATTAGACCTAAGACAGGCGAAGAGTGCTTCTGGCTTTATTTCTATGAAGACACTGCCAATGATGATATAGTCTATGGCAAAGACAACAAACAACATTTTCATAATAATGAGAATCATTACTATGGTGATGTGTTTTCTCTAATAACAGACAACAAGACTTCCTTTATCAGGTTTGGACGTAAGCAAAGTATTGAAAAGATATTTAAGGCTTCAGGAATTATTGATGAACTTAAATCTGCTTTGGGTGACGAGAAAACGAAGATTGAAACTTATATATCATTTGCAAGAGATATTTCTGATCAAGCGCGATATATATTTAGAAGAGATGTCTTGGAGCCTGAGAATTTTGAGATAAAAGAATTCGTTGCACGAATAGGCCATCTATCTTTAGAGCATGCTTTCCGTCATAACCTATTCTCGGAAGAAGGGTATTATCTCCTTTTAAATGCTTGTAATGAGAATCTTATATACTCGCTTTATGAGTATAAAGACAAATTATTGCTAAGGAAGGCAGAAAATAGTCTTACTGGTATGGGGACAGACTTGAGAAGCCGTGCTATTCTTGAAAATGTCGTTAAAAGCATTAATCTCAGAAATCACTTTCTTAATTCAGAAAAAGAATATGAGGAAGAATACCTTAGACTCTCTCAGTTCGTTGATGATTGGATAATTCGATTGGGGAATGCGAAACCAGGCAGACCAGTTACAATTCCTAATGTATCATTTGCTAGGATCGGTAACACATATCAAGCTACTATATTAAAAAAGGATATAGACGCAAGGACATCTGCAATAGTCGATGATATTATTCGTGAGATAGTTACATTTGTACGTAACAGCGGAGTTACCAATGACAAGGTTCATGGAGTACTTTTCCTAGGTAACACATTCTCCAATAGTCAGTTTCTGTCTGCGATAAAAGAGCAATATACCCTGCCAAACGAGAAATATGTTCACTACAAAACAAGTGATTTACCCAATATTGTTGCAGTCTATACGGTCATGGACTGTTCTCAGTTCTCTGTAGCAACTGAAATGAGCGAGAAGAAGGGGGAGGCTGAGATTGAGAGGCAGAAGTTAGCACAAGAAGAAGAGGATCGAAGGAGGAAAGCAGAAGAAGATAGAAAGAAGAAGGAAGAGGAGTATAGGGCTGCTCATGAAGCTGAAATTCGCTATGAAGAAGCGATGAGAAACGTGTATGATTTTGAGAAAAAACAAGATTATGCGCAAATGGCTGAGTGGGCAGGAATTGCTCTGAATCATAAGTCAGATGACCCTGAAGCCCTTAAGAAGAAGAATGATGCTACTCGTTTGCTATCTGAACAAAAAGTTCGCGAAGAACAGTATAGGGGTATTATTACTCGTGCACAGGAATGTTTTCAGAATGGACAATGGCAAGATGCAAAATCACAAAGTGAGGCTGCACTTAATCTTAAGCCAGAATCAGCGGAAGCAAAAAAGATATATAATCAATCAACAAAAAAAATAGAAGCAGCTGTTGAAATAGAGAAATATCTAACTCGTGCGGATTTATTCCTTGCCCAGAAGTCTTACGATGAAGCTTTACGAGAACTTAAGAAGGTACAATCTTATGATCCTGAGAATGAAGAAGCTTTAAATCGCATTAATAAAATAGGCGAGATTCGTAAAGAACATGACGATAAAGTAGCTGCTCTTACTGCTCAATACGAGCAAGCAAAGAAAGCTTCTGATTTCAAAACTGCAATTTCTGCTTGTGAAGAGCTGGCAGATTTGGATAGTATCAATCAGAAGAGATGGTCTAAGGAGGCCGAAAAGCTTCGTTCCGAAGAAGAAAACTATCAAAAAGAACTAAAACGATACGAAGATTTAAAGGAAAAGGTAACTAGTGCATACTTTGATGAAAAGTGGGCAGATGTTATTCATTTCGCTGAAGATGCATTGCAAATAAGAGAGGATGAGAAATTACGTCTAAGAATAGCAGAAGCAAACATAAAACTCAAAGAAAAGGAAGAAAAGGAACAATATGAAAATGGTGTCCATCGTGTAAACGAGTTGTTGCTTGCTGAAGATTTTGAAGAGGCAGAAACACTCATCAATCAACTTCAAAGGGATTTTGCTCAGCATAAAGATCAGATTAAAGAGTTAAGGAAGAGGCTTATATCTCAACAGTTCAGGAGTCCTAAGAAAGAGACAAATCGAAAGCCAAAGGAACCTGACACAAAAAAGAAAGAAACGATTAAAATTGATGATTTCTTTGGAGATGGAGCAGTACAAAAGCCTAAATTATCTCCTCATAAGGATGATTCAACTAAGCATGGGGAAAAGGAACCAGTTAAGGTGATGCCATCTGAAGATGATTTCTTCGGGAGTAGTAACACGCCCAAGAATAAACCTAATAAACAGGTATCTACAGCAAACCAGAAAAAGCCTGCAGCTCCACCTAAGAAACCCGCCCCAAAAGGGCCATCAACTGGAATTGATTTTTTTGATTCATGAATTAGAAATGAGGTTTGTCATAAGACACCTCCTAATATAAAGAATATACTATAATTTATTAATTTTAAAATTTAGCTAGTATGGCAGAAGGAGTTCAATTAAAGAAGAAGATTTGCCTGCGTCGTAAGGAGAAGCCGGCAGAGTTTACTTTTACGCAGTATCTTAAAGTGAAACTGCTATGGCAGTCAAGTACAGATCTTGACTTGTGTATTTTCTACACCAAGAAAGATGGTGAAGCAGGAGGCGTTTTCTCTTCTTTGTTCAGACAGAAGAAGTCTGACATGGGAGCACAAGACAAGTTCCCTTTCATGCTTCATACTGGCGATAAGCCGGAACCAGCCGAAGGTGGTGAATCTATTGAGCAGATCAACGTGTTCAACCTTGATGAAATTGACACTGCTAACGTTGTTGTTCTTAACTATGGTAAAGCCATCGATGGAGAAGAGGTTAATTTCGCTCAGGATTCTGGAAGAGTAGAAATTCAGAGTAGCGAAGGCGACTATTTTGAAGTTGATATCGATGCGACAGAGATGGGACATGTATATCATGTTTGTTCTATTAAGAACAAAGATGGTGTAAATGCAGTGGTGAATGAGGGCGTTGTTATGGATCTCGGGACTGCATTTGATAAGATTCCTGGTTTCTCATTGATTTGCGAATAATTTTATATAGTCAAACTCAATAATTTAAACAGTTATGGCAGAAGTAACATTAAAAAAGAAAGTTACTCTTCGAAAGAAGAATGACTCTGTGGCTTTCAATTTTGCAGGAAAGCTCAAAGTGAAGCTATTTTGGCAGTCTGATACCGACTTAGATTTGTGCCTGTTCTTCAAGAAAAAGGACGGAGAAGTCGGTGGTGTGTTCTCAAACGAGTATCGTTCAAAGAAAAGCGATCTTGGAACTCTTGACAAGTTCCCTTTTATGCAACATATGGGAGATAACAAAGAGCCAGCCCCCGGTGGTGAGGAAACTGAGCAGATTAACATCGCCAGCATGTCAGAGATTGACACCGCTTATATTGTTATTGTAAACTATGGCGCTGCCATTGAAGGAGAGGACGTAACCTATGCTGACGAAGGTGGCCGCGTAGAAGTTCAGAGTGACTCAGGTGATTATTTGGAAGTTCTCGCAGACTCTAAAGAAGAAGGACACGTTTACTGTGTTTGTTCAATCCATAATAATGGCGATGACTTCTCTTTGAAGAATGAGAGTCGCGTTATGGATTTGAGCACGGCTTTTGATGAGATTCCTGGATTCGCACTAATTTGCAATTAATATTATGGTTGAGTTAAAGAAAAAGGTTACACTGCGCACAAAGACAACAGAAGCTCCTGAGGAAGTTCAGAAGCCGCAAGTTGCTTTGAAGAAAAAGCAGCCAGAACCTACTCCTGTCCCGCCCACTCCACCAGTACCGGAAGGGGGCGACGAACCAAAGGGGAAGTGGAAGAAGTATGCAGCCGTTTTAGCAGGATTAGCAGTCCTGGGTGGAGGTGGCTATTATTTGTCACAGCAAGGTGATGACACTCCGCAAACTGTAGCAGAAGTTGTTGAAGGACAGAACTCGGATGCTGCTACCACAGATGGAACAACTGCTAATCAAGACGGACAGAGTCAAGAAGGTGATGCTTCTGCAGCTGATGCTGCAAACGAATCTCCTGCTGGCGATGCACCTGCTGTAGGCGGCAGTTCTCCTGCTGATAATACTCCATCAAATGCGACGCCTTCTACTCCTGAACAGAAGAAGGAAGATGCAACCTCTCCTGCAACAGGTGCGAAAGAAACTGCTTCTAAAGCAGATGCTCCTGCAAAAGGAACGCCGTCTAAGCCCGTTGACCAACCTAAGGCAGATATTACCTCCATTTCAACAGGTTCCAGCGCATCTGGTACAGTTGAGGAAGAGGCTAGAGAGGTTATTCGCGGAAAGTATGGTAATGGAGATGTCAGAAAGAGGAATCTTGGTGGAAGATATGCTGAGATTCAGAGCAAGGTTAATGAAATGTACAGAAATGGACAAGTTCAATAATTAACTAATTATAGTTTCATGGGCAGATGGTACTACTGCCATCTGTCCATTAACAATAAGAATAAGGATTCGTAAAAAAACGAAAGTTTTTTCTGTTTATGTGCAATTTTAGTATACAAAAGAATGAGTCTATAAGCTTTCGACACCAAGGATATTTTGATATTATTCTTGGCTGGGATGGCATCTGGAAAGGAAAATATGTGGATGACATAGACTTGTGTGTTTTTTACAAAACAAAGGCAGGAGAAACTGGTGGTATTTATGATAATACGTATAATCATAAAAAAAACACAGAAGGCTCGTTGATGGAATTTCCATTCATTTTTCTTATGGGTGAGGAACGACCTAATTATAAGTATAATGATGAAGAAATAATCAGAATAGCCAATATTCAAGAGATGGAAGAAGTTTACATTGTTGCAATTGATTACAATGCGGCAATTGAAGATGAGACAGGATTTGATATACCTGTAACGTTAGAAACTACTGATACAAAACCAACGGTATCAATACTTTATTCTCGAACCAAAGATGCTTATGGAGCAATTTTGTTATTGGCAACACTTAAAGAATCAGGCAACTCTTCTGTAGTAATTACAAATAAATCGAAACAGATGTCCTTGTCTGACGCTTATAGCGAAATACCGGGTTTTGACTCAATAGTCACTCAAGATTAAAATGATACTATCAATTATTATAGGTCTCTGCATTTGGTTTGTTGTTCCAATTTTGCTGGATGGCCATGTAAAAGGAAAAAACAACAAAAAGGCAGTGAAGATGACTTGCAAAATCATCGGACTTGTCATTATCGTTTGGACAGTTATTAATTACATAAGATATAGTATATGAAAAGAATTGCGATGCTGTTTTGCTCTGCTCTGATTCTTGCAGGGTGTAATAATGCAGCCAAACCCACACAGCAGGCTCATGAGAATAGTGAGTATCAGGAGCAGTTAATGCGTGATGGATGGACGTATGAAGAGTTGTCAGATTCTGAACTTGGCGAAGAATATGGCGTTAAACCCATATATGGAATACAAGACAACTATTTCGACATTACAATGGGCGAAGGATACAACGTTGCAGTAAAGATAGTAGATGCACAAACAAACAAGTGCATAAGATACGCAGTCGTACCAGAGAACTCTACTACTACAGTAACTCAGATACCCCAAGGAAGATACTATCTGAAGTTAGCCTATGGTAGAGACTGGATGGAGTTGCAAACCGATTCTGTTATTATTGGTAAATTTACGAGAAATGCATTCTACGAAAAAAGCCGAGAATATTATGATTTCGGGAAAAAGAATTCTATGCAGGAAATAAACTATGACTTGCGGATAAATGTCCGTGAGGAAGTTGGAATGAATAATTTTGAGACTTCGCCAATAAGTGAGGAAGAGTTTCTGAAATAATATATGAAGATGAGAAAGCTATTCCCGTTAATAATGGTTTTGGCCTTTTGGGGCGTTTTCTTTTGGGGTATGAATAACCCTAAAGTGGGAGACGCAGTGATAACTATTACTATTGTCTTAGTTATTTTAATTGTTTCTTATCTAATAAAGAATACGCTTAGGAAAATTATTGCAAATTCAAAATAGAATAATATGAAAACTACAAAACATTATGTTGGTTTGACAGATGCTCAGGTGCTTGAAAGCCGAGAGAAGAACGGAGCAAATGTGTTGACTCCACCAAAAGAAGACTCTCTATTGGATCAAATTAAAGAAGTATGTAAACATCCTATAGCCATTACGATGGCCTGCTTGATTGTTGGCACAGTCATTTTGGCTGGCATTCTTGTTGGCAGCATAGGAACAATGATTTGGATGATGCCTATAATTGTTGCTATTGCTACATTGTTAATTCTATTTGTAGGTTTCTTTGGTGGTTTTGAGGACTCTCTCTTTCAGATTCTTATAACAGCATTTGTCCTGTCAATGGGTATTTCTATCTATGAGTTCGAATGGCATGAAGCTGAGTGGACAGTATTCTTTGAACCTATAGGTATTATTGTTGCACTGATACTTGCAACGAGTATTGCTTATTTCTTGGAAAAGAAAAATGAGAAGACATTCCAAAGTTTAAACCAAACGAATGATGAAGTTCCTGTAAAAGTTTACCGTAATGGTCACATATGCCAGGTTCCGCGTAAGGATATTGTCGTTGGAGATATTATAAAATTGGAGATTGGAGAAGAGGTTCCCGCAGACTGTGTTCTTTTGGAGTCACTTAATCTCATTGTAAATGAGTCTTCTTTAACTGGTGAATTGCAAGCAAATAAGACAACAGATCCCGCACGATTTGACGAAAATGCGACTTATAAGTCGAATGAGATAAAAAAAGGAACAACCCTAATTGACGGCTATTGTACCGCAGAAGTAAGAAATGTTGGTGATCAAACAGCTAGTGGCGAAGTTTATCGAGATTTGAATAGTGGAAATGAGGTCAAAGTTGGCTGGTTGCTGAAAGATAAGACAAACAATACAATTATTAAAAAGTTCAATACTGAAGACGAAGCTAACGATGCTCTTGAAGATTATATGGAAGAGCATGAGGATGCAGATGTCGTTGTAGAGCAACCTTTGGTCGATAGAATGCGCGTAAGAAAAGGTAGCGAGACTCCCTTAAGCAAGAAATTAAATGGACTTGCTGATTGGATTACAAACGCTAGCTACATTCTTGCAGGATGTATTATTATATTTAGAGTGCTTGTATTCTATAAACAGATGCCTTGGGATTTAGATTCTTGTTGGTCAGTCCTATGGAATCAATGGTGGTGGTCACTAATTATTCCATCTGCCATTATCCTTTATTTGCTTATCAAAGGCAAATTCAAGTCGTTCAATAAATATGTAACAGGTGCAATTGTTATTGGATATATAGTAGTTTATATCGGAGTCGTTTGGGCAATGCATAACTCATTAGGCGAAAATGAAAATCTTGCAACTCTGATCTCATACATCCTAAGTTCAATTATGATTGCCGTGACATTAGTAGTAGTAGCTGTTCCAGAAGGCCTGCCGATGTCAGTTACTCTTAGCCTTGCATTCAGTATGCGAAAACTAATGAATAGTAACACATTACCGCGAACGATGCATGCTTGCGAAACAATGGGAGCAGCATCTGTTATCTGTACCGACAAAACAGGAACGCTGACAAAGAATATGATGGAGGTTACAGATGCAAAGTTGAATGATGTTGACAACAAACTGCTTGCAGAGATGATTGCCGTCAATACAACTGCAAACCTTGACTATACCGACAAGAAGGCTGTCAAAGTGATTGGTAATCCTACTGAGGGTGCTTTGCTTTTATGGCTGGAGGGTAAAGATTGCGATTATCTTGCTATAAGGGAGAATATACAAGTTGTAGATAGCTTGCCATTCTCCACAGAAAATAAATATATGGCAACTATCGTCAACTCCCCTGTTCTCGGAAAGAAGGTGGCTTACGTAAAGGGTGCACCAGAAATTCTACTGTCAATGTCTGATATTGATGCTAAATCCAAGTCCGAATTTGATTCAATCTTGGCAGAATATCAAAAAGGAGCTAAACGTACACTCGCTCTTGCTTATATAGAACTTAACGGATCGGAATCTATTATTTCCGAGGGAAAGCTTAATACCCAAAAACTGAAGTTTGTTGGTGTATTCGGTATCCAAGACGATATTCGCGAAGGTGTAAAAGAATCCATCGAGGAATGTATGAAGGCTGGTATTGCCGTGAAGATTGTGACCGGTGACAATCCTGGAACGGCAAAAGAAATCGGTCGCAAGATTGGCTTGTGGACAGATGCTGATAGCGATAAGAATATTATCACAGGTACAGAGATGGCCAAGTTGTCTGACAAGCAGCTTGAAGAGCGAGTTATGGACTTCAAGATTATCGCTCGTGCAAGACCAATGGACAAAAAACGTCTTGTTGAAGCCCTAAAGAACTTAGATCAGGTTGTTGCTGTTACTGGAGATGGAACAAACGATGCTCCTGCATTGAATGAGGCTCATGTTGGCCTTGCAATGGGTAATGGTACTCAGGTTGCAAAGGATGCTTCCGATATGATTATTCAGGACAACTCATTCAGTACTATTGCCAATGCAGTGTTGTGGGGTCGTTCGCTCTATAAGAACATCCAGAGATTCCTGCTCTTCCAGTTGACCGTAAACGTTGCAGCATGTTTCTTGGTGCTGTTCGGTGCTTTCCTCGGAACAGAATCACCATTGACAGTCACGCAGATGTTGTGGGTAAACCTCATCATGGACACCTTTGCAGCCATAGCATTGTCAGCTCTGCCTCCGCAGAAGTCTGTTATGGATGAAAAGCCACGTGACCCGAAGGCGTTCATTCTTGACAAGTCAATGCTAAAGAACATTTTCGGTGTAGGCGGTTTCTTCTTCCTTATGCTTCTTGTGCTGCTTATTATTTTCCAGCATACTGAAATTACAAGCATGAAGGACTTGTTGAACTTCTCATTTGGTGAAAGAAGTCATGTGACTACTTATGAGTTGACTTTGCTCTTTACAATCTTCGTGATGACACACATGGGTTACATGTTCAATGCACGAGGCTATAAGACAGGTGGCTCTGGTTGGAATCTAAAGGGCTGTGATGGATTCCTGTTGATTGCAACGGTTGTTACACTTGGACAGATTGCCATTGTAGAGGTACCTTTCCTAAACGACTTCTTTAATGTTGAGTCGTTAACTAAGATAAACTGGAAAGATTTCTTCCAAACATGGAATCCTTTAAATTGGAATTATGACTTATTATTGAATGCAAATTGGAGTGATTGGCTCTGGATATTCATTTTAGGATTCTTGGTAACAGGAGTTCGTGAAGTTTATGCTTTTGCAAAAAGAATGTAAGTAACATTATTAACCACTTAAATATTTAAGAAAATGAAAACTTTAGAAGAACTGAAAAAAGAATTGCTGGCAGACGGTATTATCGATGCTGCAGAAGTAAAAGAACTGGAAGAAGTCCTGTATGAGGATGGAGTTATTGACAAAGATGAAGCTGATTTCCTGTTCGAGTTGAACAATGCAGTTTCTGGCAAAGCCAATGCTCCTGAGTGGAAGGATTTCTTTGTAAAGGCTATCACCTCATTCGTTCTTGATGATGAACAGTCCAATGGTGAGGTTGATGAAGGTGAAGCCAAATATCTCTATGATCAGATTAAGGGCGACGGTCAGATTGATGACATTGAGAAGGCTCTGCTGGAGAACATCAAGGCTAAGTCAAAGAACTTTCCTGCTCTTTTAGCAGAACTTCTTTAATCCCTGTTGATGTTCTCATCAATGAAAGTTGTTAATCCAAGGACTATTAAGTACTTTATGTACTTTAGTCCTTGGAACAACAAGAAGAATTATATCTCACATTCAAACCTAAAATGAAACTTAAAGTTACTATTGGCATTTTCATCACTGTCTTTTTGGGGCTTGTCCTGTTACTTTATGCAAACGGGAAGTCCTCAAATGACTATGGCTATTCTCAAATGGCATCTTTAGATGGAAATCCAGTAAGTGATGAAGAACAATCAGCTGAAATAGAATCCGAGTATACAGAAGAGGCAGAGCCGAACATTGATTCCGCTATTTCGGATTCGATTTTTGAAATCTGTAAACCAGCACCATTATCAGATGTATCTGAACTGATAATTAAGAAAAAAGCCTATATAGTTTCATATAACAAAGATACAAAAATCCCCAATTGGGTTGCCTGGTACCTTACTGGAGAACATTCTGATGGTCCTGTGGGGAGAAGCAATGTTTTTTATGAAGATATTGAAGCACCCGCACCCAGAGCGACAATTGAAGACTATAAGGGAAGTGGATGGTCTAGAGGCCATATGTGTCCTGCTGGAGATAACAAATGGGATGTTGAAGCAATGAACCAATCTTTTAGCTTAGTTAATGTCTGTCCGCAAGATGCGAGTTTGAATAGTGGCTTGTGGAATAGTTTGGAGATTGACTGTCGAAACTGGGCGAGAAGATTTCAAGATATATACATAATATGTGGGCCTGTTTTCTATAAACAGGATCATGAAACAATCGGTAGTAACCAAGTTTATGTGCCAGAAGCTTTTTTCAAAGTGGTACTATGTTTAAACGGTACACCGAAGGGAATGGGAGTAGTAGTTAAGAACAATGCCGGAACCAAGAAAAGGGATTTGTACTATAACTCCATTGATCAAGTTGAACGAATTACAGGTATGGATTTCTTTCCTCTGTTGCCTGATGACTTAGAAGAGGAAATCGAGTCTCACTTGGATATGGATTTATGGAAATAAGGTTGATGAAATCAATAAGAACTCAGATATATGGAAAAAGACATTAATCGGATAAAAGTGGTTTTAGTTGAGCACAAGAAAACTAACAAATGGTTGGCTGAACAGCTTGGCAAAGACCCTGCCACTATTTCAAAGTGGTGTACCAATTCGTCTCAGCCAAGTGTTGAGACATTGATGGAGATTGCGAAATGCCTAGGAGTCGAAGTGCATGAATTATTACAACCTGTCGATAAGAATTATCGATATGTTAAGTAGTAATCTTTCTTAATTGCTTAACACAAATCAAAAACATCATGGAGAAATTTCATTCATTATACGAACAGTATTCCATTCTTAAAGATAAGTTAAAAGAGAATCAAGATGATTTTACTACAGACTTATCGAAGTACGGCATGACAGAAGATTATTACAAGAAGGTTGATCAAGCCACAGAACAACTTTGCAAGTTCTATACTGTCAAACTTGAAAACGCCAGCATTCATAATGCATTGGCATATATGTTGAATGACAGCCATTCGGAAAATGTAAAGTTCTGCATGCTTATAGATGTGTTAAGATGTTATGATGGATTGGATCATCCAACAACTTTCACGACTCCAGAAGGAATCGCATTAATGATTCTATTAGATAAAATTCTGGGGAATCGGGAGATTGCTTCATTTAAACAGTTGGAAGAAGTGAGTTCGGCAACGCTTTCGCTGATAGATATTATTCCTTATATAAGTGAGTGCTCTGATACATTGGGAGCTAAGTATTCGTTATATTTGCCAGCTTTGTTAGCTAAGAAAGTTCCTGACTCAGAGACTCTTTATAGAAGGCTTGTTTATAGTCTTTGTAAAACAATAGCTGAGGTAGATGGTGTCATTTCTCCTGCTGAAGAAGATTGGCTAAATGAAATAGCCCTCGCAAATGATGATAACCCAAATAATGATGTTGATTTAAACGGATTATAAAATGAATTCAAGATGTCATAGATTTGCAAAGGTTGTTAAAATTAATGTGTTAGCAATCTTGTTAAGCATTTTACTTACAGGATGCTATGGAAGTACCCAAGACACTCCAGAGGCTGTTGTTGATACTTTCGCTTCTAGTATTTCTGCTATGGATATAGAAAGTGCACTGTCATGTTTTGAATATGGTGAGGAGATGGCTGCTTTTATGTCCGGAGTCTCAGGAGAGAATCTTGATATAGATGCTTTACAAGATGTCATGGCTGCTGCAAGAGAGAGTGAGTTGTTACCTGAAATATCATATGAAATCATAGAGTCGGATATTGGTGAAGAAAAAGGAACTTTTCGAGTTAAATTCACCTCTCGCTTTGATGATGGGGAAAATGTGCATGAAAGCAGTGATGAGCAAGTGATACCTGTTTATATGCATGAAGGCCAGTGGTGGATAGGTGAAGGTTACTCTAAAAGCGAAAGAGAAATGGCTAAGCGGGGTATGAAATTCATAGAAAACCTAAGTAAACGCAGACGAGGTTTTTAAATGGACTTTTTTTAAAACTCAAATGTTATATTTATATGAAACATATATTTCCTGAATCCGAATTGATTATTAATGCGGATGGTTCATGTTTCCATCTTCATGTTCGCCCAGAACAATTAGCTGAGCGTATAGTACTTGTTAGCGACCCTGCTTCTGTTGATTTAGTGGCAGCGCACTTTGATTCAAAAGAGTGTGAAATAGAAAGTCGTGAGTTCCGCACAATTACTGGTACATATAGTGGGAAAAGAATAACTTGTCTCTCTTATGGTTTTGGTTCCGAAAACATTGATATTGTTTTAAATGAACTTGACACACTTGCAAATATAGATTATAGTACCCGCGAAGAGAAAGATGAACACAAAGTTTTGACTTTGGTAAATATTGGTATCAGCGAAGGCGTTCAACCTGAGATTAAGCCTGGAACTATAATAGCTTCAAAAAAGAATATCGGTCTTGACGGACTTCTGAACTATTATGCAGGAAGAAATAATGTTTGTGACTTACAGTTAGAGAATTCTTTCACTGATTATATGCAGTGGAATCCCATTAAAGGCTCTCCCTACGTTGTAACAACCGAAGATCAATTGCTCAGTCAGATAGCGCAAGATGACCTTGTGTGCGGTTATACCGTTTCCAGCATCGGCTTCTATGCTCCACAAGGTCGAGGATTAAGACATCATTTGGAGGACGAACATTTTAAAGAGAAGCTTGCTTCGTTCG
>Ga0256407_10010417_pt1 | contig 13074 bp, 5 predicted proteins | sample RumenRJG_04DNA_FD_193489 | JGI IMG/M metagenome (GOLD analysis project Ga0256407, IMG submission 193489) | Bovine rumen microbial communities from Lethbridge, Alberta, Canada - RJG_04 | ecosystem: Host-associated > Mammals > Digestive system > Stomach > Rumen | place: Canada: Alberta | collected... | reverse complement strand
TATTAAAAAAGAAAAACCTCAAATAAATAAAATGAATATATTTGAAAATAATGATAATAAAATTAATGAAATTAAAAAAGAACAACCTCAAATAAATAAAATGAATATTTTTGAAAATAATAATAAAATAAATGAAACTAAAAAAGAACAACCTCAAATAAATAAAGGTAATTTTAGTAATTTGAAAAATATATTTGAAAATAATAATAATAAAATTAATGATATTAAAAAAGAAAAACCTCAAATAAATAAAATGAATATATTTGAAAATAATGATAATAAAATTAATGAAATTAAAAAAGAACAACCTCAAATAAATAAAATGAATATTTTTGAAAATAATAATAATAAAATTAATGAAATTAAAAAAGAACAACCTCAAATAAATAAAATGAATATTTTTGAAAATAATAATAAAATAAATGAAACTAAAAAAGAACAACCTCAAATAAATAAAATGAATATTTTTGAAAATAATAATAATAAACAAAACAATCATAATGAGGAAATAATTCAAACAAATAATAATAATTTTAATCAAAAAAGAGAATTACTAATAAATATGAATTTTAATTTTAATCCCTTGAATCAAAAAAATAATAAAAATATTATAAGTAATAATATCACAAATGACATTCAAAATGAAAATGAAAAAAATATTAAAATAAATAAACCTCAAAATGGGGAAATTATTGATTTATTAAAAGAAATTCCAGTACAAAGAAAAAGAAAAATGACTCAAAAAAAATTTACAATATTAAATAAATAAATATTATTATAATAGAGTAATAAAAAATCTCAAAACTAAATATAATAATTTTAATTTATTGTAATTTCTAATAACTTTATTATAAATATAATAAAAAAATAATTATAAACAACACATGAATAAAAAAATAATAAATATTAATAAAAAAATCATAAGATGTCATTAATTTGTTGTCCACTTCAATGTGGAAAATTTATAAGTTCCTTTAACATACATAAAAATGAATGTCCTAATATAGAAAAATTAGGAAAATATTGTCAACAATGTCCTTATAATCCAGAACATATTTTAAGTATTAAAGCATTAAAAGTACATGTACATTTTTGTCCAAATAAACCAAAAAGTTCAATTTTTTTTAAATTTAAGCCAAATGTTAAAGAAAGTCTTCAATTAAAAAAAGAAATTCCACCATATGATATTGTTAGACCAAAAAAAATTCTTAATCAAAAAATAAAAAATGTCCCAATATCACTATCTGAAGGTTCATTAAAAGATACATATAATGTTTATCAAAGAAATATTTCAATGATAAATGAAAATGTAAAAAGAATTAGACTTCAAGAAAAAAAATTGTTAAAATATTATGTTGAAAGTGATTTATTAGATGAAAAAAATCAATTAGAGAAAAATGAATATAATTATCAATTTCCAAATAATGGAAAAGTTATTAATGAAAAAAGCAAAAATTATAGAATCATTAAAAAAGATAGTATTGATGATAAAGCTACTTTTTCTACTGCCAGTGAAGAAACTTTAAATTTTAAAAAAAATTTTTATTGGTAATATGGTTTTAAATAATATTAATTTATTTTTATTATTAAACATTTAGTGGTGTTAATATATAAATGTATAATGAAAAGTTTATTAAAATTATTTTTTTTTATAATTTATTAAAATTAAATTTATTAATTCTATTTTATATTTTGTAACATATTAAATAAAAAATATATGGAAACAAAAAAGAAAAAAAAAGAAAAAATTGAATATAAAATGATTAATTATTGGTTAGATATTTTAAACGATAAAAAAAAACAAATAAATCTTTTATCATCAATATTAAAAACTTATTGTGAATTTCTTAAAGAACAATATCAATTAATTAAATCAATGATTAAAAATAGAGAAAAATTAAAAGAATATTCACAAGAACCATCAAATTTATTTAAATATGTTGGATTTATTATTGCTAGTTTAGAATTTAAAGTATCAAATGAATATGAAAATATAATTAATGCAAATAAAGAAATTCAAAAAAAAATGAATGGAATGATGAATGATTTAGAAATAGATTTAAAAGATTTCTATAATTTATTACCAACAAAATTTAATGAAATTGATAAGATTAATGAAATATTATCTACAAGTCAAAATTTTGATAACAAATCTAAAAAAGATATTGAAAATTTATCTGAAGTTTATAAACAAAAATTAGAAGAAAAAGATAAAGATGTGAAAAAAATAATTGAAAATATAATTTTAAGAATATTTAAAGGACATGTTTATTTAAATCAATTATTATTTTTAATAACAAAAGCTATATTTGATGCATATAATAATATAAAAAATTATATTATTGAAAAAAAAGATGATATATTTGAATTAATTATTAATATTAATGATTATAATGAAAGAAAATTTTCTCAAAATCATGGAATATATTATGAACCTTTTCATTTTAATGATAATTATAATATAGATGATAATGTTAATGTTTCTAAATTATGTGATAGTTTTTATTATTATATGAAATCATTTATTCAAAATATTAAAATAAGAAAAAAAATAATGATGCATTTAATAATAGTATTAAAAACAATAAATGAAAATCAAAATAATTATTTAATTACATGTATTAATAAAATTAATAATTATTTAAATGAAAATAATTTAGGAAATATCTCTCAAAGAACATGGAATTTATTTATTATAATATTAAAATATATAAATTCATTTCATAAAAATTTAGATAATATAATACCATCAAATGGATTTAAAAATGAAGAAAATATAATAGAAAATATAACAAAAATAAATATAAAACAATTTGAAAATAACTGGATAAAATATGGAGAAAAAGTACATTCATTAAAAAATGAATATGAAAAAATAACTGATAAAAATTTAAAAATAAATAAAGAAAAAGAAATAAAAAAATATATTTATGAAGAATGTATTCCATTATTAAAAGAAAATCTTATTAAAATAAGAGAAAGTCAAAATACTTTTTGTTCAAAAGCAACATCAACTTTTGAAAAATATACAAATTTTATTTTAGAATATTCAAATGATTGTATAGATAATACAAAATCAGAAATTGATAATTTAATAAATGAAGATTTATTTGAAGAAATAAATTATTTTATTGAAAAATATTATGAACAATTTGAAAATAAATATTCAGAAGAAGAAATACATAATGAAATACAAAAAATTCAATTAAAATTATTAACAGAAGTTAAATTTGATAAAGATAATTTTAATAAAAATACTGTAGATGGTATTTCTAATTATTTTTCAAATATACAACTTTCAAGAATTGATTCAGTAAATATTGAAAGTGAACAAATGATTAATTTATCAAATGTTTCATTTGAAGAAGAAATTCCAATTGAATTATCTAATAATCAAAGTAATAATAAAGATAAAAATGAATCAATAAAATTCCAAAATAAAATTTTAAATAAAGAAAAAAGTATTGATATGACTAATATTAAAAATGATAATAGTAAAAATTTAAATATTGAAAATAAAAAAAATGATAATGAAGAAATAAATACAAATAAAGAAAATTATTTAAAAAAAAGTTCTTTATCAATATCAATTGATGATGAAACATTTAAAAGACAATTTTCAAATAGAAATAGATATATAAATTATATGTTAAAAAAAATAAATTTTACATCTCGTTTAAATTCAATTACATCAAAAAGAATGAATATTTTTGAAAAAGAATATTCAAATGATCCAATTTTTTTTCTTCCAAAAAAAGAATTTGAACATTGTTTAATAAATGAAAAAGATTTTGGAAATAAAGCACCATTAACAATAGTATTTCATTATATATTTAATCCATATATAACAATAAAACAATATCCTCAAAAAAAAAGTTTTTTTGAAAGTATTTTTATAGAAAGAGGTGATATGAATACTAAAATAAATTATGAACAAAATCAAAAAGAATTAATTCCAATATATTTTGATGATTTAGATTATGTAGCAAATTTATTTTATAATATTGATGAAAATGAATTAAATGATTTTTTAAATGAAATTAAAAATTGGGAAAAAAAAATACAATTTGAATTAAATTTTATTCATCCAATGCAAAAATTAATGATTGGACCAGATAGAATAACAATAAAAGATTTAATAACAGTTTATTTTATTTCACCTACAGATTTAATTATTGATTATCATTCATATGGAAGTGATTTTCCTTTTGCTGATACTTTTGTTTCTATTATGCAATATAGATTTCATTGTGATTTTATTTTTAATATTGATAAAGGATATTTTGAATTTAAAACTAATATTAAATTATTACATACTGTTAAATTATTAAAAAAAATGTTTTTGGAAAGTGAATTAAAAAAAGTTGCTTTGAAAAAAAATAAAAATGAAATTATTAATCATGTTTATAATCCACTTGTTGAAGTTGTTAAATGTGAAAATAAAAATTTTCATGAAATGGCAATTAAGTTATTTGAAGAAAATATTAGAAGAAATTTACATAAATTTAATGAATTAAGTCAAGAAGTTTTAGATTTTGAAAAAAATGATATTTTGAAAAAAAATCAAGATAATAAAATTAAAAGTAATTTGAAAAATGAAATTACTTTTACTAATGAAAAAAATAAAAATGTTAAAGTTGAAGAAGGAAATATGACTTTTTATTCTATGTTTGGTATTATTTTTGTTTTATTTGTTAAAATTTTAATGGAACAAAATTCATTTTTTGATTCTGTTTTAAGTTTTATTATTATTTTTTTGTTAATTTATTTTTTTTATCAAACAAATCATGATAAAAAATAAGTTAGTTTAATTATTATATTTTAAATTTATATATAAAATAAATTATCATTAACACATTAAATTTAATATTTGATTATTTTATTTTATTGATTTATATTTTTAATTTATTATAATAAACAAAATAATTTTTATATAATAAAAAATAATTATTATATAATTAAAGATTATGTCATATTTATTTTATTAATCTTTTTATTTAATTATTTCGTATTTCATAAATGAATAATTGAATAATTATTTATCATCTCGATTAATTGTTTATTATGACATCAAATTAAATAAATTAATTCATTTCAATTTTTGAAAATTGCGTATATCCTTATTTTTAAATCATTCTATTTCTTTTTTTTATTAATAATAAACATTCATGAATCATTTAAAAAGATTTGAGTTAAAAATTATCAATTTTAAAAATAAAATAAAATCAAATTTCCATATAAAAAAGTTAACAATAAAATGGTGAAAAATAATAATTAAAAAAAAAAAAAAAAAAAAATAATAAATATTTTTTTCTAAATATTTAATCAAAACCAGAATTCCAAAAAAATAATAAAAAAAAATTTAATAATGAAATCAACATCCAAATTAAACTTACAATCAGAAGGAGAATCAAAACTAAATGAGCATAACAACTCTGAAAACATAATAATCCCAGAACAAGACAAAAAACTTGATTTAATAGAAATTCCATCTGAAACATCTCGAAATGATTCCCAAAAAAAAAATTCTTCAAAAAAAGAAGAAGAAGAAGAAGATGACCAAAATTACGAAACTGGAGCAAAAAGAAATTTAATGTTTGAACAAAAAGACATATCACCATTTAAATTATATTGTCACTTATCAGGAAAAACAGAAATAATTTTAATGGTAATTGGTTTCATTGGAGCAATGGGATCAGGAGTAGCAGCACCATTAATGACTTTTTTATTTGGTGATACATTTAATGAATTTACAGGAGTAACTGAAGAATTAATTGAATTTGTACCAGAAGAAACACTTAAATTAATGTTTGATAAATTTGAGAAAAATATTGATAAAATGGTTAAGAAATTATTATATATTGGAACTGGAATGTTTTTTGCATTTTTTATTTCAAAATTTACTTGGAATTATGTTGGTATTAAACAAATGCAACATTTAAAAGAAAATTATTTTGCTACTATATTAAAACAGGAACAAGGATGGTTTGATGCTAATAATGCTTTTGAATTTGCTACTAAGGTACAAGCACAAATTGAACAAATTACTCTTGGAGTAGGTGAAAAATTTGGTTTGGTTATTACATTATCTTCTCAATTAGTTGTTGGATTAATTTTTGCTTTTTATACTTCATGGGTACTTCCTCTTGTTATGTTGAGTATGACTCCTTTTATTATTGGAGCTGTTATTTATTTAGTAACTGCTCTTAAAAAAACTATGGTTGGTTCTAGAAAAAGTTTTGAAATTGCTGGTGGTGTTGCTGAGGAAATGTTATATAATATTAAAACTGTCGCTTCATTTGCTAATTTTGAATTTGAAATTGAAAGATTTAATAAATTGATTGATGATGTTCATATGTATAATTCTGAAAAAGCTTTGAAATTAGGAGGAAGTGTTGGAGTTATTTTATTCTTTATTTTTATGACTTTTTTCGTTTCTATTGTTTATGCTAGAGTATTAATTGGTAATCATGTTTATAATATTAATAAAAATAAAAAGTTTACACAAGGTGATTTAATGACAGTTATTTTTTCTACATTAATTGCTGTTTTTTCAATTGGGACTATTGCACCTAATGTTAAAATTATTCAAGAAAGTGCAATAGCATCATCAGATTATTTCACATTATATGAAAGAAAACCACAAATTGATTTATCACAATCAACATATAAACCTCCTCGTGATGAAGTAAAAGGAAAAATTGAATTTAAAAATATTGATTTTATATACCCATCAGATCCAAATAAGAGAAAAATATTAAATGATTTAAATATTGTAATTGAACCAGGAAAAAAAGTTGCTTTAGTTGGTGAAAGTGGATGTGGAAAATCAACAACAGTAAATTTAATTGAAAGATTATATGAAGCAACATCAGGTGAAGTATTAATTGATGATATTGATATTAAAAAATATGATCTTGAATATTTAAGAAATTTAATTGGTTATGTTCAACAAGAACCAGTTTTATTTAATAGACCAATTAGAGAAAATGTAATTTTTGGTCGTGAAGAACATTTAAAAACTTTAGGTGATCCTGAGAAATTAGTTCAAATTGCTTGTGAAGAAAGTTATGCTAAAGAATTTATTGAAAAAAGTAGTGAAAAATATGATTATGTTGTTGGAATTAAAGGAAGTAAATTATCAGGTGGTCAAAAACAAAGAGTTGCAATTGCAAGAGCAATTGTATGTGAACCTAAAATTTTAATATTGGATGAAGCTACAAGTGCACTTGATAATAAATCAGAAAAAGAAGTACAAGCAGCTCTTGATCATATTTCTGAAAAAAATGTAACTACTGTTATTATTGCCCATCGTTTAAGTACAATTAAAAATGCTGATGTTATTTATGCTATTAGAGATGGTCATGTTGCTGAAATTGGAAATCATCAATCTTTATTAGAAAAAAATGGTTATTATGCTGGATTAGTTAAATCACAATTAGCACAAGATGAACTTGAAAGTAAAGAACCAGGTGCTCATGATATGAAAGAGAGAAAAAAAAGTGAATTAAAAAAATTAAGTTCAAGACATTTATCAAGTAAACATAGTGAAAATATTTTAAATCCTAATTTACAAATTAAAAAAGCTGAAGAAGATGAAAAAAAAGATGTTAGTTTAGGAAGAGTTTTAAGTTTTATGTGTCAGGATTGTTGTGATTGTATTGTTGCTTCATTAGGTGCTTTAATTACAGGAGGAATTACACCTTTTTGTGGTTGGGTTCTTTCTAAAACAGTAAATGCCCTTTCAAGTACTGATAGACATAAAGTTTTTGATGATGGTCTTAAATGGTCTTTTGTATTTCTAGGTATTGCCTGTGCAATTTCAATTTCAGTTTTTGTTAAATTATGGAAACTTGAAAAATTAGGAAGTAGTGTAACATGTAAAATGAGGAAATTAATTATTGAAAAATATTTACAACTTCATATTGGTTATTTTGATATTGATGAAAATAGTCCAGGTGGTTTACTTACAAAACTTTCTATAGATACAACACAATTAAATTCAATTATTCTAACATTAATTGGTGATATAATTCAAACATTTGGAAATATTGTTTGTGGTCTTATTATTGGTTTCTATTATGATTGGAAATTAACTTTAATTTGTATATGTTTTGTACCATTCATTATTTTTTCAATTGTAACTGCAAAGAATAGTATAATATCAGCAATAAAAGCTAAAGATAATAGAGTTGATATTGAAGCAGGAGCAATTTTATCAGAATGTGTTATTAATACAAAAACAATTTATTCATTTAATTTCCAGAAATCTGCAGTTGATTTATATTTATCTGTAATTGGAGGAAGTGTTTCAGATAATATTAAATCAAGTGTTCGTGTTGGTGTATTTTTAGGATTTGGTTTCTTTGCAATGTATGCTTCAATGGCTTGTGTAATTCATTTTGCTTGTGACTTTATTATTAAAGGTAAATTAGGTTTTTCAGAAGCAACACCAACAATAGCATCTTTATTATTAATGACTGCAGGTATTGCAAATGGATTAAATGGAGTTAGTGATTATTCAAAAGCTAAAAAAGCCTTTGCTTCAGTTTTCCATATTTTAGATACAGAAAGTGAATTAAATCCATTTTTAGAAGCTCAAAAAGGAAAAATGGAACCAGATGATTTAAAAGGTAAAATTGAATTTAGAAATGTAACATTTTCATATCCAACAAAACCAGAAAATAAAATATTAAACGATATATCATTTGTAATAGAACCAGGTCAATCAGTAGGTTTAGTAGGATATTCAGGATGTGGTAAAAGTACAATAATTCAATTAATAGAAAGATTCTATGATTGTACACAGGGTGAAGTATTAATTGATGATATAAATGTAAAAGATTATAATATTTACACATTAAGAAAAAAAATAGGTTTAGTAAGTCAAGAACCTGTTTTATTTAAAAGAAGTGTATTTGAAAATATAAGATATGGGAAATTAGATGCTACAAGAGATGAAGTTTATAAAGCAGCTTGTAATGCAAAAATAGAAAAATTCTTTAATCATGATCAAATGGGAACTAAAGAAGATCCAGTTTCAGGAGGAGAAAAACAAAGATTAGCTATTGCTAGAGCATTTTTAAAAGATCCTATTATTTTATTATTAGATGAAGCTACTAGTGCTTTGGATAAAGAAAGTGAAGTTGCTGTTCAAAAAAGTATTGATGAATTACAAAAAGGAAGAACTAGTATTGCAGTTGCTCATAGATTAAGTACTATTGAAGGTTCTGATATTATTTTTGTTTTAGAATCTGGGAGAATTGTTGAGAAAGGTAATCATAAAGAATTAATGGCTTTGAATGGGAAATATTCTGTTTTGTATAAATATTCTTCACAATAATGAGCTTAATTTTTTAAATAGTTTATTTTTTATTAAATTATATATATAAAAAACATTTGGTTTTTTTATTTTTTTTTAATTCAAAAATAATTGATATAATATAATATGAATAAAATATTAAGGTAATAAATGGAATCAAAATACTTTTTCAAAAAAATTAAACTTGCAACTTTTCATTTATATTATAATTTGTTTTATAATTATAATAGAAGTAGAATATGCTCATTTATATATGCTCTAATGAATTTTTTTCAATTATTTTCAATAAATTTAAATGAAAGAGTAAAATTTATATTTTTAATTATTAGAATTCAATTTTTTGGAATGATTCATCCAAATTATTTAAATATTTTATTGATTTTATGATTTGCCTTAATTCAAATACTTACAATAGTTTCAATTATAAAATGTTTTTAATATCTTTATATTGTACTTATATATTTGTTTTTTTTGGTTTTGGTTTATTTTTAAAACTTCTAATAGATTTATATTCAAAAAAAATAATAAAGCACTATAAATATCAACTTATATTTCTAAGAAAATTTTTAATATATAATATATATTTTTTTTATTATCCTATTTTACGTAAATGAATATTTTTTAATATTTATAGAAATAAATTTCCCAATTCTCTTTTGTAAAAATTCAAATCCAATATTAAATAATAGAATTAAATGTTTTTCAACAACTCATATAATTTATTTTATATTAAGTTTAATAATTTGTATATTAGATTTTATTATTTGTTATATTGCAATAGTTTTATATTTTAAAAGAGGAGAAAATATTGGAGATGGAATAATGAGAGTATTTTTAACTAATCCTAAAAAAATGATTTTTATTTCTAAAACTTCAATGATTATTGTTTTAGGAATTGATTATCTTGTTGATAATAATTCACATGCGATTATTCCTTTATTTTCTTTTTTTTGTGGTGCTATTGTTTTTTATTCTTTATTTCTTGAAAATATTTTTATTTCTAAAAAAAATTTTATTCAATTATTTAATTATTATATGAGTATGATTTATATGCTTTCTGGTTTTTTTGTGTTATTTGGTCATATTATGAAAAAAAAAGAGAGAAATAATTATTTTTTTGTATTTATTATTATAAATTTAATTATGTTTTTAATTCTTTATTTTTGGGTTTTTAGAATTAAAATTATTAATTTTAAAGATGAAATTCAATTTTTAAATGAATTTGAAATTTATCTTCATACAAAAAGTTTACTTGAATCAATTGAACATAAGTCTAATGATAGAGAAATAATTATGAATTATTTACAATATCAAACATATCATTCTAGTTATTTTAATAAAGAATTAAATGAAGAGGATAGGAAATATAATTTTTATTTAATTATTGAAAAAATATTAAAAAAAAGAATGGTTTTATTTAAAAATAGTCTTTTATTAAAATTAATGCATTTTATAATTTTAAAAAATTATTTAAAAAATAATAAAAGTGCATATTTAATTTTATATCATTTATATTATGATATAGATAATAAATTATTTTCAGCAAATTTTTCCCAATTTTTTTTTATATTTAAATTAAAAAAATCAATTGAAGATGATTCAATAGAATTTAATTTCAATAAAAATAATATTTCAATAAGATATCAAGTTAATACTTTAATGGATTTAATTTCAAATATTTCTGAACAATATTATTCTTTTTGGAATTTATTATTATCTTCAATACAAAAAAAAGAAATAAAACAAATTAATAAAATTGGGAGAAAAATACATCAATTAATACAACAAATTGATTCTAAATTTAAAGAAATAGAAAATACAAAATATAAAAATTCAAAAATTTTTTTATTATATGGTTATTATTTAAGAGATATATTAAATGATAAAGAAAAAGCAGAAAAATATATAAATGATGAATTTATACCAAAAATAGAAGAAAAACCTAAATATAATAATAAAAGTGATTATATTGAAACACCTAATCTACAATTTTTGATAATATCTATTAAAAAAAATTATTTGATTTTTGAAAGAGTTACTAAAGATTTTTGTATACATTTAGGTTATCTTCCAGAAGAATTAATAGGAAAAAATATTAATATTATTTTTCCTGAAATTTTAAAAAAAGAATATGAAAATGAATTTAAAAAAAATTTACAAAATTTACATTTTAAAAAGGAAAAAAAAGATTTTTATTTTAAAACTAAAGGAAAATTTTTATTAATTTTCCCAATGAATATATCATTAGAATTTGATGAAGAACATAATTATTATCTTTTATGTGAATTAATAATTAATCAATTTGTAATTTTAAATACAAAAACAACAGATAAGATTTGTCATATAATAACTGATGTTAATTGTTATATTAGTTTATTTTCTTCAAATTCAATAATATTATTAAAATTAAATAGTAAATTTATTAGTAGTACAATTGATTTAACTTTATTTATAACTGAATTTCAAGAAGAAATTAATCAATCTTCATTGAAAAATAAGAATAATGATATGAAAAAAATTAAAATAAAAATTCTAAGAGAAAAATATTTAAATCATGAGAAAGAAATAAATTGGAATTTAAATGATAAATATTTTAAAATTAAATGTAAAGAAATTTTTATAAATGGAAAATTACAAGGATATTATTTTTATATGAGTAAAATAAATATAAATAAAAAAGAATTATCAATAATTAAAAATAATAATGATATTACATTGGATTTATTACCAAATAAAAAAAAAGATTTTCAAAGAGCAAAAACTGTAAGAAAAATATCAAAAGATATTGTAAAAGAATCTTTAATATATGAAAAAATTTTTATAGACGATGAATTTATTCCTGGATTAGAAAAAGAAGTTTCATTTTTTCCAGAATCAAAGGAATATTTATTTATAAATAAAGAAAATAAAAAATCACAAGATAGTATAATTGATTATATAAATAAAAATGAAATAAAAAAAAGAAAAAAATCAAATGGTTCAAAAAAAATATCACAAATGAAAACTTTTTCAGAAAATACTTCAAAAGATTCTTCTAATTTATCATCAAGTGATTTAAGTGATGATGATGATGATGATGAAGATAAAAATATATCAGAAAATAATGTTGAAACTTTTGATAATTTTGATAATGAAGAAGAACAAAATGAACTTGATTTTTTTAAAACTTCTCCTGTTCATTTAGATAAATGTTATTTTATAAATTTTGAAAATATTTCTTTTTATATTTATGATTATGAAAAACATTTACCTGTTGAAGTTAAAAATTATGATAAAAAATCTCAAATTGAATTAATTATTAATGATGAAAGTAATAATAAAGATAATATTTTTCCTTCCTTATCAATAATAAAAAAAACTACTTTGAAAAAAGTTTTAAAAAAAAATGAAAATTTATCAGATAAAAATAAAAAAAAAAAAATTGAACAAAGTGAAGAAATTACATTTGAAAAATCTAATTTAAATATTTTTATTTTTATATGGATAATTATTGTGTTATTAAATTTTATTGGTTTTCTTATTATTTCATTTTTTTTTTTTTCATTTTGTGAATCATTAAGAAATAAAATTATTCAAACAATAAGAATTCATAATTCAATAAGTGATATAATGGAAGATTCAAATAGAGCATTTTATTATTCTTGTCATATAATTACTTTTAAAAATACTTTATATATGAATTTACATACATCAAAAATTGTTTTAGAAAATTTATTTAAACAATATTTAAATCAAATTTTTAAAAATTTGAT
>Ga0256407_10010415_pt1 | contig 13074 bp, 2 predicted proteins | sample RumenRJG_04DNA_FD_193489 | JGI IMG/M metagenome (GOLD analysis project Ga0256407, IMG submission 193489) | Bovine rumen microbial communities from Lethbridge, Alberta, Canada - RJG_04 | ecosystem: Host-associated > Mammals > Digestive system > Stomach > Rumen | place: Canada: Alberta | collected... | reverse complement strand
TTTTTTTTTTTTTTTTTTTTTTTTTTTTTTTTTTTTTTTTTTTTTTTTTTTTTTTTTTTTTTTTTTTTTTTTTTTTTTTTTTTTTTTTTTTTTTTTATGTTTTTTTTTTTTTTTTATTGATTGATTTTTTATTTTTTTGTCTTTTTTTATTTTTTTTTAAATAATAAAAGAGAAAAAAAATGAAAAGAGGAGAATTGAAAGTAAATTTATATATTTTTTTATTGGGTTTTTTATATTTATTTTTTATAGTCATTTAGTCAAAATATTGATTATTCAAATAAATTTCAGAATTCTATTCCAATAAATAATCCTGAATTAACAAATCCAAATTCAGTTTTTAACGATGAAGAAGAATTAAATTATGAAATAGAAACAACTCAAAATGCCCCAATTCCAACATCAAAGCCAACAAAAATTTTAAACGACTCATCAAATCATCATAGAAAAATATCATCAGGATATAATATCCAAAATAATTTTTCTTCAAATAATAATAATTATATAAATTTAAACAATAATAATAATAATATTTCAAATAATTCAAATTATGTTTCTCAACTCGAAAGTAAAATAAGAGAACAAGCAAAAAGATTAAGTGATTTAGAAAGATATAAATATTATTGTGAAAAAAGAATAAAACAATTAAATCCAAATCATCCTTTACCAATAACAGAAGAAATTTTAAATTCTCCTATTAATAATAATAATTATATTAATAATAATAATAATAATTTAGATATTAATGAACAAAAAAATTATTATGATTTATTAAGAAAGACTATTGAAAGTGATTTAATTCAAAATAATTTATTAAGTAAATATATTACTGTTGATGGTGTTTTAGATATTGCTAAAATTAAAAATGAAAGTGAAGAATATAGAAAACAATTAATTTTAGCTCAGTCAATGGTTCATTCTTTAAAAAGTGATGTTGAAGAATTAACTAAAGAAAATGAGACTTTAAAAAAAAATTTAGAAAAAAATAATAATAATATTAATTATAATAATATGGTTAATAAATTTAATAATGAAAAAAGTAATTTAGAAAATGTTTTAACTGAATTAAAATTAGAAAATGAAAAATTGAAAAAAGATAAAGAAAATTATGAAAAAAAAATAAATGAATTATCTACAATTGGTAATAATCATATGGATAATATTAATAAAAAATTAAATGATTATAAAATTAATTATGATAAAATAAATAATGATTATGAGAAATTACTTCAAGAAAAATCAGATTTAAAAAATCAAAATTTAAAATTACAAAATGAGAATAATTCATATAATGAAAAAATAAATTCTTTAATTGTAGAAAATAATAAATTAAAAACTGGAAATAATTTTAAAATGGAAGAAGAATTTAATCAAGATTATAAAGAAATGTATAATCAATTATTATTTGAAAATTCAAATTTAAAAAAAATTATAAATAATAATAATCTAAATAATAATATTACACAAAGTAATAATAGTTTTAATAAAGAAAATAATGATACCAATTTTGCTTTATTATCTTCTGAATTAAATACATTACAAATACAAAATGAAAAAATGAAAATTGATATTAAAAACTTAAGTGAAGAAAAGAATAATTTAGAAAAGGAAAATTCTGGATTAAAAGTTCAATTAAAAGTTTTAAATGTTGAAAAAGTAAAATGGAATTTAGAAAAAGAAAAAAAAGAACAAGAATTAAATTTATTAAGAGATAAATATTCAAATGAAGTAGAAAATAAAAATTCAATTATTGAAGGTTATAAAAATGAAATTGATAAATTTAAATTAACAAATGATGAAAATTTAAAAGAAAAAAATACACTTCATGATTCATATTCAGAAATATTACAAAAATTTAATTTTATTAGTCAAAGATATGAAGAAGTATCAAAAAAATATAATTCATTAGTTAATGATTATGAAATTATAAAATTAGAAAATGAAAAAATTAAAGATAAATATAATAATAATGAAAAACAAATTCAATTATTAAAAAATCAAAATCAACAATTTATAAATGAAAATAATATGATTAAATTAAATGAAAATAATATGAAAAAAATAATAGAAGAAACTGAAAATAAAGTAAATCAAACAATGCAATATAATGGTAAAATAACAAATCAAATAAGAGAAATGGAAGAAGAAATTGAAAATAAAGATAATATTATATTAGAATATAAAAAAAAGAAAGAAGATTTTGAAAAAAAAGTTTCTGAAAAATTAAATTTATTTGATGATTATGTTTCAAATTGTAAAAATTCAATTAATGTTATTTTAAATAATTTATCAGAAATTTTTAGAAATTTTGATCATAAAGCAAATCAAGATTTAAATTCTCTTTTTAGTAAAAATTTTTCAAGTGGAATTAATCAAATTTTATCTCAAGTTAATTCAATTAATAATATTAAAAATTATGATATTCAATTAAATGATGAATTATTTTATGAAGTTATTGAAATTGCTTTTAAAATTATTTCTGATGAATTAATTAATATTTATGATAAATTCTTTGAATCAAATAAAATTATTAAAGAAAATTTTACTAGAATTAATACATTAAATGAAGAAGAAGTTAAAAATAAAAATGATATGAATAATCAAATTATAAATTTAACTAAAGAAAGAGATGATTTATTTAATGATTATTCTAAAATTAAAGGGAAAAATTATAAATTAGAAAAAGATTATAAAAAAATGAAAAATGAAAATAATGAATTAAAAGAAAAATATAATGAAACTTTCCTTAAATATTCAAAAAATGAAAAGACATTAAGTTCAAATGTTAAAACTAGAAAAAATTTTATATTATTAATTCAAAAATTTATTAGACAATTCCCAAATAAAGAATTTGCAAAAATTATGTTAGATATTTTATCTTTAAATGAACAAATTGCATCTGATGAATTAAATAAAAATATTATAGAAGATAAATTATCTTTTATGTTAAATGATTATGATAATTCAATAAAAAAAAAGACTTTAAATTCTTCAAGTGATTTAAGTAAAATTGTAAAAAAAGAACATGAAAATTTAAAAAGATTAATTACTGATTATGATAATAAAATATTTATGAAAAATGAACAATTAAATTTATTAAATAAGGATTATGATAAATATGAAAAGTTAAATAAAGAAAAAATAAATAAAGAAAAAGAATTATATTTACAATTAAATAAAGAAAATTTTGAATTAAAAAATAGAGTTAAAGAATTAGAAAATGCAAATGAAATTTTACAAAATAATCAACAAAATGTAAAAATAGAAACAATATTTAATAAATCAGAACCTATTCAAACAAAAGGAAATTTACAAATTAAAGATTTATATACTTCTAATAATAATATTCCTGATATGGAATCACTTGATAGTAATTATGAAAGAATTAATTTTAATAATAATAATTCGAATAAAAATATTGAAAGTCAAGTTGTTCTTACAAATTATGAAGATTTTGAAAAAAATATTCAAGATGATGAAGAATGAAATTAAATAAATGTTATTTAAATTTTTTTTTAAATTTAAAAAAATTTTATTAAAATAAATTGTATATTATTTATTTTATAATTTTTTTCAAAATTGATTACTTATATAAATTTAAATCAATATAATATATTTATTCAATCAGAATCAATATTATATATTGAATATATTTCTTTATATAAATTATTAATTTGCTCTTTAATTTCATTTTCATATCTTATTGAATTATATATTTGATATTTTTTCTCTTTTAAATATTTTAAAATTGTATCTTTAAATATTTCACTATTTCTTTTTATAATTTTAATTAAACTTGAACAACCATTTTTTAAAAATTCAATTTGTTTTTTATTTGAAATATTATTAATAATATACTTTATAAATCTTTTTGAGATTTCTTTTACATTTTCATTTGTTACATAATTACTATTATTTGAAATTTCTTCTCCGAAATAAGAAATAACTTTATTATAAAAATTTGAATATTCAGAAATATCTTTATTTTTTTCAACAAACTGAGAATTATCATTCATAATTTCATCATAATATATTTTAGGTACTTTCCGATTATTTTTATAAAAATAAAATGGTTTGAATTTAAAATATTCATCAGTTTTTAAATTATGAAATATTTTCATATACAATTCATTACATTTATTAAAATATTCATTTAAATTATTTTTATCATAAAACCTCATCATATCATAATCTTTAAAAATTTTTTTTTCTTCACTTTCATTAAACTCAATAATATTAGAATTATTATCACTAATAGGTTTCTGTATATAAACAATATAAGGATTTTTAACTAATCTCTCATAAACTAATAAATACGCATTATTACTTTTTTCTCTTATCCACCCTCTATAATTACTATAATTATTATCATCATCATAACTTCCACCAAAAGCTTCATTTTCTAAATTTTGAATATCAAATTGACTAATTGTACTATCATTAAATTCTAACCATGAATTTAAACAATTTTCATCTTTTGGATTAAAATAATTTATATTACCTTCACCTTCTCTTATATTATTTATATATGAATAATAATGTCCTGAGTCTGCTGAACCAATGTGAATTATTACACCTACTAAATAATAATTATAATATTCATCACAACGAAAATATATATTTTCATCTTTATTTTCATTATTATTTAATATATGTTCAATTGTATAATTTTTCATATTAATTTCTTTTGGGAATTCTAATCTTGAATTTATTTTTTCATTATGTTCAATTTCCCAATTATAAAATATTCTTTGTAAATGAATAATCATAACATTTGGTAATGAAGTTAATATATTTCTTTTTGATATTCTACAATTTTTTTTACAACCTTCACAATTATATCCATCAATATATTCTTCATTAATATACTTATCTAAAGAATCATTTAAAGTTTTCATATTTTTAACTTCTAAACTTAAAAAAACAGAAGGATCAAAAGTATAAGAAACTTTCCCACAAGATAAGCAAGTAATTAAAGAACAATTTTTAATACCAAAAACATTATTAACTAAATTCTTATATTTACTTTTTTTAGAAGCTTGTTCTAACCTATCTAAAAAAATAGCAAGAAATTCTTGAGCATCTTTTTGTTCATATAATTTAGTAGGATTACCATCAATGTCTTTAAAAGCATAAGTAAAACCAAATGGATTATAATCATATTTTTGAGATAGTAATAAATAAGAAAATAATTTTTGACATTGATGAAACATATTATCATCAACTCCTTCATTATTTCTATATGATATTTCATTATTGTTTATTATATTTTTTTTTTTATTATCTGAAAAACGAAGAATTGAATAACGTAATGTTGGTATCATAAATAATTGTTGCATTGTACTATTCATGTAACATATACAACCTAAATTTTTTAAACCAACATGATCAAATTTTTTTTTATTGTAATTTATGTTATATGTTCTTGTGTCTATTTCATTATTATTATTATTTTGTTTGTTATTTTTATTTAATTGTTCTATTGTGAAAAATTTTTGGAAATTAGTAATATTATTTTTTAATAATATTAATATTAAATTATAGGAAATATTTTGAAGATGGGTTTTATTAAATACATTTGTATTTTGTGAATTATTAATATTATCAATATTTATAAATTCCATTTTTTCTTCTTCGTTATTATTTACATCTGACATTATTATATCTTCATCATTTTTTTTTTCTGATGAATTAAATATAATATTTTTTAATATATTTTCAAATAATTGAGTATTATTATTTATTTCATTTTTTATTTCAGAATTTTCTGATAATGTTGTTAAAATTAATATATCATTTATTAATTTATTTTCTGTTATTTTTGGAGTATTTAAATTTATTGTTAATTCATCATTTACTTCATTTATTAATTTTTTTGCATATGAAATAATATCAAAATTTGAATTTTGATTTAATTCTGTTTCTTTAAAGTTTAGTTTAATTAAATATTGGAAACAATTAATTAAATATTTTTTTGGATTTTTATTTTCATTGTTATTAAAAATATTAGCAATTGTTTCAAATAATTTTTTAATTATAACAATTTTTTTTGATGTAAAATTATTACACATATTAATAATTGATTTACAGCATATAAATCCTATTTGTTCATTATCTGAATTTAATCCTGAAATAAACAAATTTATTAATTTATCATTAATTTGTTGATCATCTAAATTTGAAAATAAATAAATTATTAAATTTAATATTGAAAAGGTTACTGAAATTTCATTCTTTTTTTTCATATATAATTCAAATATATTCATTAATAAAGAAAATATTTCTTTATTTATGAAATTTTCATTTATTTTATTAATATTTTCTTTTATTAAATTATCACTTAAAGAATAAGTCACATCATTATTATTTGTATCTTGATTTCCTATATAATTATCTTTTTTATTTATTAATGAATAGATTTGTGTTATTATTCTTAATAAAATACTAAAACATAATATATCAATATTTTCTTTTATTTCAGTAATACTTTTTAATAATTGAATAAATATATCAATTAAATATCTATATCCATTTTTTATAATAAAAATATAAATCCAATTTTTAAAATCAGTATTTTCATCATAATGTTCAATAAAATACAAAATAATATAACAAACATAACATAAATAAAAAAAATTTTTTTTTTTAAACAAAATATTTTCCCAATTTATATTATCATCATGACAATTTTTAATATTAATGATTTCATTAAATATATCATTATTAGTCTTTAATTTAAGTAAAAAATTAAAAATCTCCAAACCCCCATTTTCTAAATTCATTAAATCAAAAAGATTCATAACAAATTCTGTATTATTCCCCAAAGCATACCTAAACATATTTTCTTTATTTGTATTTTCTTCATAATAACATTGATTCATTTTTTTTAAATTATATCTATATCCCATTGTATAAATATTTTTTTTAACAACATCTTTTTTATTTTGAGAAGAATTGATATAAAAATTAACAAATACATTTCTTTCAATATAACCTTCTTCATTTTGATGACTCATGAGTTGCTTTATTCTTAAATCAGTTTCAGATATTTCTTCTTTTGAACCTGTAACATCTTTAATAAATAATTTTAAATGTGAAATATCCATTTTATTATTTTCAGAATATTTATTAAACCATTCATTAAATATTTCTTTTACTTCTTCTATTACATTACCATTTTCATCTAATATATCTTTTCTTTCTATTTTTGAATTTAAATTATTTTTTGAACAATTGATTTCATATATTTTTTTATTTGATATAAATCCCATTTCTTTTAATGTTTTACCATTATCAATTCTTTTTATTTCAATTTCTGATATTGAATTGTTATTTTCTTTTTTTTTCATTATTAATCTTATGAAATCTGTATGATAATTTAATAATTTTGTTATTTTTTTTTTCATTTCATATACTGTTTCATTATTATTTATTTCAAAATCTTTTTCAAAATCTTTTTCAAAATCAATAGATTTTAATTTTATTTTTATAATTTCACCTTTTAATAATGATAAATGAGAATTTACATCTGCTGTTCCATTTTTTTCATTCAAATATATTATTTCTGTTAATATTGAAATACATTTTAATATAATTTTAATATTATTTTTTGAATTATTTATTTGTTCAAGATAAAAATCTAATAATTTATTTATATCATTATTATATAATTGTTTAATTATATCAATTCCCTGATCTACAATTTCATTATTTGTATTTTCAAAAATTAATTTTTTTAATTCTGAAAATCCTATTAATTCATTTGGTGATTTATCAATATTTTCTAAATATATACCATATTCTATATTTTTTTTTTTTTCATTAATATTATTTTTTTTTAGAAACATTTTCAAAAAAAGAGTAAAACCATCTGGAGATAAAATATTAGGATATAAATTTATATTATTTAAAAATGATTTAAATACTTTATCCAATGTTTCATAATGACTATTAATATAATTAACTACTGAATTATAAAATAATTTTTCATCTGATTCATTATATTTATTTAATATTAAAAATTGATATAAAAAATCAATTGGTGAATCTTCTTTAGGTTTCCATATATCTTTTTCAAGTAAAATATTTAAAAATTCAATCATACTTTCTAAATTTTGTTCATGTTCATTTTTATTTATTTTATCTTTATTTTCATAATAATTTTTAAATGATTTTTTATATAAATTTATAATTGATTTATCTCCTTTAAATAAATTATCAATTTCATTTTCTATATAATAACTTGAATTCTTGATATATAAAATTAATAATTTATATCCAATATTTAAACTTTTTACATTTTGAATAAATAAAAGTGCTTTTTCTATTATTTTTTTTTTAAATTGAGGATATTTTCTTGTAATCTCATATATTTTATTAATAATATTTTTTAAATTATTATAATTTTGAATGTCTTTAATATAATCAATAAAAAAAAATAAACAATTTTCAATAGTATTTTCATCATTTAATTTATTCAATAAAGTATAAATAAAATCAATTTCTTCATCACTAATATCATTTCCTATAGAATTAGTATTTATTGTTGAATTGAAAAGTTTCAATAAAATATCATCAGAAATTGAATAATTAAACATAAGTATATCATTGAATATTTTAATAATTATTTTTTTTTCATCTAAATTTCCTGATTTAGTAGCATTCCAAATTATATTTAAATCATCTTCTGAAAGTTCATTATGTAATAATAAAAATTCTATTATTTCTTTACTTTTACTTATTAATTGAATATGATTATTTGGACCAAATATTTCATATATTACTTTATTTGTTTTTATACTTTCTAAAAGTTGATTTTCAAAATTATTATCATTCATTCTTCTTAAATTAGATATTATTTCACCTATTTTTTTTATTGCATTTGTTCTCTTATCTAAAATACTTGTTTTTAACATTTTGATTGCTAATTTTAAATTAAATGTTTCTAATAAATTTGAATTATCAATTTTTTTATATTTTAATAATATTTCTGAACATTCTCCCAATATATCACTCATTAAGTCTATTGTTTCTTTTTTTAAATTTCTTAATTCATTTTGTGTTATATCATCAAAATATTTCAAAATAATTTCAGATAATTTTTTTGAATAATTCAATAAAAGAGGTTTATATAAATAAGGCATAGCAGTTTTAATAATATATATAATTAATACTAAAATATCATTATTATAATTTTGTTTTTCTAATTCATTATTAGAATTATTTTTATTATTATTATTTTCATTTTTTTGATTTTGAATATAATTCAACATAATATCAAAACCATTTAAATTTCCAAATTCATTTAATAAACAATTAAAATGATAAGAAAAATTTTCACTTTTACCAATTGTAATTGTTTTCTTACCTTTATCATTTACATCAGCAATTAAATCATCAATACAAAAATCATCATTAAAAGAGAAAACATCTTCTAATCTAATTTTAGGATTTTTTAATCTTTTACTACTCATAGAAATAACTTCATCATAAAAATTAGATTCTCCAATATATTCTTCATTTTTTTCTTCATCAATTTCAATATCTTTATCAGGATAAAATTTTTTATAAGAATTAATATTTTCAACTGATTTAACATAAATTCTAAATGAAACTTTATATTCTAATTTATTATCATCATTAATTCTTTCTATAATAGTAGCAGGTAAAAATCTATTATGTTTATAACAATCAATAATATCTCCTTTTTTTAAATTTAATCTCCATTCCCAATCTTTTGTATAAAGTCCTTTTTTTGCATAATCAAAAGAAGAAAAATTTAATTTAATTGGTTGATCATTATTTAATACATTAACATAAAAAATTCTCTCTTGAATTGAATGTATTTTTCCTCTTACCCATATTTGATTATTATTATAGTAATCATGATTTTGAATTAATACATCAATTTCATCTCCTTCTTTTAATTCTGATATTGATAATTGGTTTTTTTTTGGTAAATATTCTTCATTATATTTATTATAATCAATATTATTATTATAATAATTATTATTATAATAATTATTATTTCCATAAAAATTATTTGAGTTATTAAAAATTAATTTTATTGTTTCTAAAAAATTTGATAATTTGAATTTATCATTATCAGAATTATTCAACATAAATTTTAAAAAAAATTTACAATAATCTAAAAGTACTTCAAATGCTTTTTCTTCTCCATTTTCACCATAAACATGATTTTGATATAATAAATATTTACTTGTATTTAAAGAAAAATCTCTAATAAAATATGTAAAATATTCTTCATTATTATTAAAAAATTTTGATTCAATATCATTTACTGTATAATTATTATTTATTAATTGTGTTAAAAATTCATGACATTCTATTATTTCTTTTACTCTATCTGTATCTCTTTGCCATGAAAAAATTATTGCTTGTTCTATTTCTTTCATTTTTTGCATAAGATCAATTTCTTTTGTATCTTTTATTTCTATTTCTTCTTCGTTATTATTTTGTTCTTTATTTTTGTTATTTTCTTCTTCTTCTTCTGACATTTTTACTTTTAATAGGATTATTAATTTTATTTTTTAATTTTATTTTTTAAAGGTTTTTAATTAAATTTTTTAAAATATTTTTATATTTTATTTTTTTTTAAATTCATTTTTTTAATGAAAGATTTTTTTTAATAATAATTTATTAAATAATTAATTAATTTATTAATTTTTTTATGGAGGATAATATTCCTGATTTTAAAGGAATTGAAGATTTAAATAATATTTTTGAAGAAATTGATGAAGGATTTTATATTCCAAATCCAAATACAAAAAAAGAAACAATTTATAGTTTTTTTTCTTTTTTTCTTAATGATACAATAAATGAAGATAAAAAAAATCAAGTAATTCTAAAATTAAAAGAAATATTTAATATGAATAAAGATCTTCCATTAATATATTTTAAAGATTATTCTATTGAAGGGAAAAAAGAAAAATTGAATTTAATTCAATGTATATATGATTTATATTTCAAATCAAATAATGAATTAAAACAAAATATTATTAATTTAATAATATTTTTTATAAACAATCATTTAATAAATAAAAATCATATTGATTATATTTATTATAAAATAGGAAAAGAATATTCAAATGAAAATATTGAAAATTATGAATCAACACTTGATTTATTAATAACAATTTTTGATAATTTAAATAAAGTAAAATCAAATAATATAAAAGAAATTTATAATAGTTATATAAATATAATAACAGAAAATTCAATTTATAAAATTAATAATTTATCAGAAAAAAATCCAATTTTTATTGAAGAAGGTTTTTGTATTGAAGTTTATTTTTATATTTCAAAATATGACAAAAAAAATGAAATTAAAATAATGGATATTGATCTTTTTTATCGTTCACAAGGAATATTAAATTTATTTAAAAAAAAAGAAAATCCAAGAAATCAAAAAAAATCAAATAAAAATTTAAAAATTTTCTTATCAAAAAATCCTAAATCAATTCTATTTTCAATAGATAATAAAAAAAAAAATGAATTAATAAAATTAAATGATATGATTCTTTATGGTTGGAATCAATTACAAATATTTTTAAAAGGACAAAATGATAATGATGTAAAACAAGATAAAATATTAATTGGTTTTTTTAAAAATTTTGAAAAAGGAGAAAAATTCATTGGTAATTATACAAACATTGAAATAGGAGATAGAATAAATTCAATTAATTTATTTGAAAATTTTATAGGAAAAATATCAAAAGTTTCATTTATTAAAAGATCAATTAAAAATAAAATTAGTGAACAAGATATTAAAAGGTTAATTTCTTATGAAAATGAATTAAATCAAGTATATGCTTGTTTTCTTCCTAATAAATCGAATAATTTAAATATTTTTGATCAAATTCATAATTTAAAAAGTTCTATTGTTAATAATGAACAAAATAAAATTTGTTATAATTATATATATGATTATTCTGAATATAATAATTCACTTTTTGATTTAGGTAATATTAATAATTTACTTCCTTTATATGAAATTTTTTATAAACATTTTAATAATAAAAATAATGATGATGATGATATTATTGAAGATGATTTTGAGAATGAAGAAAATAAAATAAAAATTAATATTTTTAAAAAATTAATTCAATTATCTAATATTTTTTTAAATGATGAAAAAATATTTAATGATGCTTTTAATATTCATTTTTATATACATTTATCTGTTTTTTATGAAAATTTTGATGATATAATATTTCATGCTGATAATGAATTATCTTTTTATTTTATTATTTTAATGAAATTAAATTTATTAATTGTAGAAGGAAATAAAGATAAAAATGAAATAAACAAATATAATGAATATATTTCATTTATTTTATTAAATCCAAAAATTATTATGAAATTATCATCTCAACAAAAAATTAAATTAAAATCAATTTTTGATAATTATTTAAGACCTATTTTAAAAAATATGTTACCTTTAATTCCTAATTTTACTTTATATTTATATACAAAAAAAAAAAAAATTGATGATGGTTTATTTGAATTTATTGATTCCATAATTAATGATAAAGTAACAAAAATAAATGAAAAAATTGAATTTTTATTTAGATTATTATCAATTGATGATAATAATAATAAAGAATTTCAAAAAAAAATTTTAAAAATTTTTTCAAATCATTTGAGTATTAATTCTTTTAAATTAACAGACCCTAAAAATAGTGTTAATAGTCTAAATCTAATATATATGAATAGAATTGAAATACTTGATTTTTTTATTAAGGAAAATCAAATAAAATATTTAATTAAATATTTAAATACAAATGATATAGAAATGAAAATTATTATTATTGAATTTTTAAGAAATATTTCTTATTGTTTTAAAGATGGTTATGAAAAATTAATAAAAAAATATAAAGATTCTATTCCAGATAATGAAATTAGGAATATTATTCATGAAAAAATATTATTTCAAGAAATTTATTCGAAACAAAAAATTGAAAAAAATAATGATTTATTTAATAGTGATAGTGAAAACGAAGAAAAAAAAGAAGAAGAAAAGAAAGAAGAAAAGAAAGAAGAAGAAAAGAAAGAAGA
>Ga0256407_10010414_pt1 | contig 13075 bp, 10 predicted proteins | sample RumenRJG_04DNA_FD_193489 | JGI IMG/M metagenome (GOLD analysis project Ga0256407, IMG submission 193489) | Bovine rumen microbial communities from Lethbridge, Alberta, Canada - RJG_04 | ecosystem: Host-associated > Mammals > Digestive system > Stomach > Rumen | place: Canada: Alberta... | reverse complement strand
CCGGCGTTTTGCAGTCGGCAAAGCTATTGGACTGGTAGCAGTCTTCTACATAATCTTCGTCTTCGCCCGCAGAAAAAAGCATGGCTGCCTGTGAGGAAATGTTCCTGATGTGTGACATAATAAGATTATAATGAAGTTCCGTCATTTTTTAAACCCTAAAATTGTTGCCTTCCATGGAAATCAAGTTTGGGCTCCACTCACAGAAAAAATTGTCTGAAAATCCACGGTTGCGCGTACAAGGTATTAAGGTCGCTATCGCTCCCCCGCGCAAAGCGTCTTTTCAGCCAATTTTTTCTTCCGTTGCGCCCAAACTTGATTTCCAGCTGCTTTTCATAGGAATGAATTTTGAAAATCCATTTCCATGCATCGCCACAAAAATTATTTGCCTACCCCCTTGAACAAAGTGCGTTATTCTGCTATATTTTTAATACTTGCCGGCTTGGTGGAATGGTAGACACGAAAGACTCAAAATCTTTTGCGCGCGAGCGTGTCTGAGTTCAAGTCTCAGAGCCGGTAGTTCCAACCGGTGCCTTTGCATCGGTTTTTTTATTCACCTTAGAATCCTCCCCAAAAGCCACCTGCCACCCCTCCTGCCATCAAGCACAAAAATCACATAAGAAGTCCCCCCTCACACTTACGGTAAGAAACCGCCTCCTTCATGGAAAGTTCATCAATCAATTCCTTACCCGCAATGTCCGCAATAGTACGCGAAAGCTTCATGCAGCTGCTAACAGCCCTTGGCGAAAAGTCATAGCGCAAAGCCGCACCGTCAAGAAGCTCCCTTGCCTTGTCCGTCATCCTGCAAAACAAAGTAACCTCCTCCGGCGAAAGCTTTGCATTCTTCTTACCCTGCCTTTCCCGCTGAACATTCACCGCATTTGCAACCCCCAGCCTAAGCTCTTCCAGGCTAAGCCTCTTCTTACCGCAAGACTTGTCTTTTACAAGATCCACCTGAACACGAATGTCCACCCTGTCCAAAAGCGGCCCCGAAATCTTCTTCCAGTACTGCTCAACCGAATGTGAAGAGCAAAGGCAGAGCCTGTCCCTTGAACCGTAAAAACCGCAGGGACATGGGTTTGTAGCCAACAAAAGCTGAAAGTCCGCCGGAAAAGTTGTAGACCGCCCCGCCCTGCTAAGAGTAACCCTACCGCTCTCCAAAGGAATCCTGAGCATCTGGAGCACACTGCTACGGAATTCCGCCGCCTCGTCCAAAAACAAAACCCCGTTGTGGGCAAGGCTTATCTCTCCCGGTGAACACCTGGGCCCACCTCCGCACATCCCTTCAATCGTTGCAGTCTGATGGGGCATACGGAAAGGCGCTATCCTTATTGCAGGACTTTCAGGAGGCAGCAAACCCGCTATAGAATAAATTCTTGTAACGCTTTGTGCTTCTTCCGGAGTAAGCAAAGGCACAAGAGAAGGAAAGCGCTGCAAAGACAAAGTTTTTCCGCAACCGGGAGGCCCAAAGGCAAGCACATTATGCCCCCCCGCAGCCGCAACCTGCAAAGCCCTTGTTAAAAACTCCTGCCCCTTTGCAACGGTTATATCCAGATCTTCACCGGCATGGCAAAACCAAACGCCCCCTATGTTAACAGCCCCCTCAGGCAAAAGGGAATCCTCACCCAAAGCAGATTCAGCACCCTTACCGCTAAAGGCATCCCTATTGTAAAGAGCATAAAAAGCCTCGGTCAGATTCCTTGCACAAAAAACCTTACTGCCACAAACCTCCCTTGCCTCCCTTGCATTTGCTTCCGGAACAATACAAAGCTGAACCCCGCCAGCCACAGCCGTAGAAACCGCCGCATGAATTCCGCGCACAGGCCTAACCGCACCGTTAAGCTCAAGCTCCCCCATAACAAGCACGCTGTCCCCGCAATCCGCATCCGGCGCCACATCCGAATCAGCGGCCACAGCAGAAGAAGCAAAAGCCGCAGAATCAGAACCGCAAGCAGCATCCCCGCCAGAAGCCCTTTCCCTAAAATCAAGACTCTTCTTTGCACTCAAAACCGCAAGCGCAACCGCAAGATCAAAACCAGCCCCCTCCTTCTTTAGGTCAGCAGGCGAAAGACTAATAAGCACCCTCTCAGGCGGAAAATCAAAACCGCTGTTCCTTATGGCACTCCTCATCCGCTCACGGGACTCCTTAACAGCCCCATCCGCAAGCCCAACAATATCCACTGCAGGAATCCCCCGGCGAAGATCAACCTCCACTCTAACCAGAGACCCCTCATAACCAAATGGCGAAAAACTCAATATGTTCATCTTTACTCCCTACATATATATGTGCTTTAAAAATTCAAGAAGAGACACATTTGCGAATTTTTTTTATCAATATTTATCTGGACGAGCCTTGCACCGCTCTACCAAACGCTCTTTGGCTAACTCGACCAACATGCCTCTGCGCCACCGCCGTTCCGCCCTTCGCCTATTCGGCTCATACCGCCTGCGGCGGTACCAAAGGGGCTCCATGGCGGCGTAGGTTGCTTGGCATCCGTTTTGAGCACACACACAAAATGTAAAAAAATCAGCGATAATTTTATCTTTTCACAAGCAAAAAATAAAAATATGGTTTATAATACTTAAAGGAATATATAATGACGAACCTTACTGTCAATAATGACGTTCAGAACATAGAAGGATTATTCTCTTACACGGAAACTTGCGTGAAGGACTATATAATTGATATTGCAACAGCCCACCTTGAAAAAGTAAATCGCCGTAAAGATGAGTTTAATATACATGAACATTTTAATATTTTTACAGCAATTGCAGAAAAATACAGGCATGAAAACCTGCATAGCGATTTACTGAAAGTCATCTTGGGTAATGAAAAAAACAATATTGGAAATCGTGAAATATTTTATAAGTTTTTGAAGCATATTGGCATTGAAGAAGAAGGTAGGAATAAATATTTTTCAGACTATGACAGTATTAAATTCGAAAGAGAATATCCCATCGCAATACATTTAAAAAGCAAAGATAAAGAAGACGAATACGAGAGGGGACTCATTGATTTACTTATTTATACTGATGACGCATGTATAATCATTGAAAACAAAGTCAATGGTGCACCGGACCAACCAAACCAGTTGGGAAAGTATTATATACAAATGAAGAAAATAGAAAACAAGAGGGTCTTAAAAATTATATATTTAACCATAAAGGAAAAAGCCCGCCCAGATAATTTTAGAACATATAATTTTAATGACTATGACTTACAGGATGGTAGTACAAATGAATCTATAAAAAAAGAAATCGGAAAACTTCTGATAAACCTTCCCTGCGTCAAAGAATATAATAAAGAAACGAATGTAAAAACATTCACAGAATTTCTTGAGGAAATTGAAAATTTATTCTCAGGTGGAGATGAAAAAACTTTCATTACGCATTATAAGTCATTGATAAAATCCATAGGAGGAAAAGTTTTAATGATTGACCTAGAAAAAGAATTGATAAAAAACATTATGAAAAACATGACAAATATTCAGGCTGTTAAAATGCTTATCGATACTTGGAATGATAGAACCTCAATAATAGGAAAACTTTTAGTAGACGAAAAGGACATAGTAGATCACGAAATGGAAATAGCCCCAGACGATTCTACTATTTGCCAGAAAAAAATATATGAAAACGTCAATATTTATTATACTTATAATGAACGTGAAACAAACAAAAATATAGAATTTGGTTTTCGACCAATAAGCAATACTTTCACACAAGAAGAAGCCGATACGTTACTAGGCGCATTTAATTCCTTAGCCGAAAATATCTTTATTTTTAAGCCGAAGGGGAAGATTGAAAGAAATAAAAAAGATGATATCATATGGGTTTATGCTCATGTTTATGATTTAAAAGATTCTACGCACCCACAAATCAGGAACGAGTTAATAAATTGCCTAAACACCCTAAAAAATGAAGCAACAAAATCACTGAAGGCCCAAAAAAAATAGTGTCATTGTCGGTTTTGCCCGGCCATCTCAATCTATAAAATAAATAAAGCTTTCCCAAAAATTACCGCGATGCAACACTAGACTTTGTGCAAACGCGGTAATTACTTTTGTGCAATCATTTTTTCATTTTAAAACCATACCCATCGCTCACCATCTTGAAGTAATATTAAACTTCATGCTAAAATCACACGGAGTCAGTTCAAAAAAAATTTGGAGAAAAAATGAAAAACACTTTCCTTTACGCAGCCACGGCAGGCCTTATCCTTGCAGCCGCACTAACATCCTGCGCAAGTGCACCAAAAGAAAATCCTACAATTCCATTTGAATTCATAGACGCAAACAAAAACCACCATTCCGCAAATCTGGACGACACGGTTAGCAAGCACAGCTACAAAAACGAATGCTTTGTGCGCGAAGGCGAGAAGCTCTTTTACAGGGGCGACGACCGCTACACTTCACGTCTTGGCGTAGACATATCCCACCACGACGGCCCGGTTGACTGGAAAAAGATGAAGGACTGGGGAATTGAATTTGTAATCCTACGCACAGGCTACAGGGGTTACCAGACAGGCTACCTCATTCAGGACAAAATGTTTGAGCAGAACATAAAGGAAGCAATAGAAGCAGGCCTGGACATAGGAGTTTATTTTTTCTCTCAGGCAATAACAGAAGAAGAGGCGGAAGAAGAAGCACAGATGGTCTTGCGCTTAATTGAACCCCACAAAAAGCACATCACCCTGCCGGTTGTATTTGACCCGGAAAGCATCCTAAAAGACGAAGCCCGCACGGACGGTGTTCCTGGCGAAGTCTTTACAAGAACTTCCATAGTATTCTGCGAGGCTGTAAAAAAGGCCGGCTACAAACCAATGATTTATTCCAACATGATTTGGGAAGCATTTTTCTTTGACATGAAAAAACTGGAAGCCTACGACTTCTGGTATGCAGACTACGAAAAATATCCGCAGACACCATACAACTTTACCCTTTGGCAGTACACGGACACTGCAGAAAGCGTAGACGGAATAAGGCTGGACAAAAAAATCACAAAGCCTGTTGACCTTAACATATTGATAGTAAAGGTGGAGGAAAATGAATAAAGCAAAAAGAAATCTGTCTTTTATTTTTGTAGCCCTGCTTGCAACCGCGTTCTTTGTCCTGCAATTTTTTACAGGATGTTCCTCTTCAGAACATGAAGCAGGCGAAAGCGGAAAAACATACGCAGTCTGGTTTTCCTACCTTGAATACGAAGAGCTTTGTTCCGGCATGAGCAAAAAAGAATTTACGGAATTTGCAAAAGAGTGTGCGGAAAACCTTAGCAAAGCAGGGTTCAACACAATATACATACAGGCCGTTGCCTTTACGGATGCACTCTACAATTCGTCTGTTTACCCGGTGTCTTCCCATATTCCCGGCGGAATTGAATCTGCAAAAGCTACGGAAAAAAAGTCAAATGACAGCGGAATACACACAGGTGTTGGCATTGGCATAGGATTCGGAAAGGGCGGCTGGACAAGAACCGGTGTGGAAGTTAGCATTGGCATGGAAGGAAGAGCCGGAAACTACCCGGAAGAAGAAGAAAGCAAGTGGCCCAAGCCAAGCTACGACCCGCTAAAAATCATGGTGACCCAGATGAAGAAAAAAAACATTCGCACAGAAGCATGGATTAACCCAATGCGGTCTGTAAAAGAAGAAGAGCTTGAATCCTTGCCGGATGACTTTATAGTAAAAAAATGGGCAAAGCAAAAGAAAGGCAGGGCATTCTTGCACCAGGGACGCTGGTACCTGAACCCGTATTATCCCGAAGTGCTTCGCCTAATCACAAAATGCGTAAGCGAGCTTGTTCAGAATTACGACATAGACGGAATCCACATAGACGACTATTTTTACCCAGCTTCCCTTCCAGAAGAAATTGACGCTGAGGAATTTGAAAAGGAAAAGCAAAAGCATCCAAAGCTTACCCTAAAACAGTTCCGCACGGTAAACGTAGACGCAATGGTAAGGCAAATTTATGCAGCGGTAAAAAAGGCAAACCCGGAACTTACATTTGGCATATCCCCTTCCGGAAACATTCAGACCTGTAGGAATGCCATGTTTGCAGACCCGGCACACTGGGCAAAACAGGGAAGCGTTGACTATCTTGCACCGCAAATCTACTGGGGCTTTTTGCACCCGGCAAAACCTTTTGTGCCAACCCTTAATGAATGGAAGCAGATAACAGCCGGCACAAACGTAAAGCTGATTGCAGGACTCGCCGCATACAAGACAGGTTCAGCACAAAGCACAAACAATGCGGAGGCAGATGAAGAGTGGCAGAACAGCAGCCGCATCTTGGCAGACCAGACTCTTGCAGCAATAAAGGCAGACTACGAAGGAATTGCCTGCTTCCGTTACGCAAGCCTTTTCTCCCCTTCCCCAGTAAATTCTTCACACGCAGAAAAAGAACTTGCCGCTTTGGAAGCTATCATGAAAAGATAGACTATCAGGTTCAATCCTGAAAGCCAACAAGGGAGGCACTTTCCAAATTACCCTTAAAGTCAGAATAAACCTGAACAAAGTCGCAGCCACGTATATGCTCCTCCGTAACAAGTGAATAAACCATATTTGCATCCTTGGCTTTTTCTTCCTGATAATATGAAATGCAATAGACGCGTCCTGTATTCAGGATTACATCTTCGTACTCACCATCTGCCGCATTCTTGGCCGCAAACGAAATAATATTTTTTTCTGCATCCGGCAAGTTTGAATAAAATTTCTGGAGCAGCCCAAGCATTTTTTCCACGTCCTTTTTACCAACAGAGCCCGGCGTAAACATTGCAAAAAGAGCAGCCTCTTTTCCGTCCCGCTCAAAAATGTAATTATAGCCCCAGGTTTCTTCGCCAGTCCCACAGCTTTTAAAAGTTCCAAGCGGTGTCTCTATGGACGCAGGAAGATTTGTGTCCTTTGAACAGGATAGAAGAGCAAAAATAAACAAGGCTATAAAAAGACAAGTTTTTGTTTTCATATTTCACTTCCTATGATTTTACACGTCAAACAGGATGCACTTCTCATTCATATCTACAGTGCATTTTACCCCTAACGGAATAATGCAATGCGGTGTTGCGTGCCCAACATTCACATTATATACAAGAGGCAAATTTTTATCATCTATTTCTTCCAGCAAAATAGATTTGTACTCATTATAGTAAATCTCATCAACAGGCTTTCCAACAAGAACCCCGCTTACAGAATTAAAAACACCTGCTTCTTTTAATGCTTTTACCATCTTTCTATATAATTCAGGTTTTGTTTTTTCTTCAGATGATTCAAGGAGCAAAATTTTCCCCTGCCATTCTTTAGCCGCTGGAAAAAGATTGTATTTTTTGCATAGTTCAACCGTATCGGAATACCTGCTGCCATCGAACATATCATACATTGATTCAATACAGCCGCCTAAAATCTCCCCGGAAAAAACGGCGCTACCCTGCAAGAGCTGGAAGCCCTGATTCTTATGCGCTTCTCTTTTTTTGCCGATTTGGGAGATACCAAAATCAGTCCGCTCTGTATACCAGACGTCACTCGCTTCTATTTTGCTTATAGAATTTTTATTTATCAGCTCTTCAAAATATTTTTTTGAATACGGAAGCATTTCATTTTCAAGCTCGCACAAGTCGGTAATAAAGGCTTGTCCGTAAAAAGTTTTGAAGCCAACTTTATTGAACATAAAATGATTCCATGTTGTATCCGAATAGCCAAGGAAAATTTTTTTGTTATTCTTTACGGCTTTTTTAAGTTCATCGTTTTCAAAAAGGTAGGGGAGCAATCTGTAAGTATCGTCACCGCCGATTGCGCACAAAATCATATCGATAGATTTATCATTAAGAGAATCCAGCAAATCCTTTGCCCTGGCCTGGGGATTGTTTTTTATGTAGTCAAGGCCCTTCAAAGCTGATTCTGTTGTAACAACTTCAAGGCCATAATTTTTTAGGCGGTCAAGACCTATTTTTAATTCATGGGATATAAAAGGCTCCCCCAGTATGCCTCTGGACAAACTAATTATTGCAACTTTCTTTACCATTTTTAACTCCAAGCAAAATCACGCAAAAGCAATTCTATCATATTCTTTGCAAAATTAACAGCATCGATTTGAATGCCAATTTTACTTTGCAGAAAAGAAGCCTACGCCGCCATGGAGCCCCGGGTTGCTTGCAACCCTTTAGTAGCGGCCGCAAGGACGCTATGAGCGGACAGCGAAGGGCGGAACGGCGGTGACGCAAAGCAACCTACAGTCGAATTAGCCAAGGAAGAAAATGGTAGAACGGACAAAAGCATCGTCCAAAAGACTAACATCCTGGAAATTATAATACTTATGACCTGTTTGCAAAAATCAAGAATTGTGCTAGTATTGCCCTATGCCTTATGATGATTATGAAAACGAAGGTTCGCTTGCACAGAAGACTTTTCTAAAGGAACCCGATGATTATAAAGTTATTCTCTTGAACGATGATTTTACCACCATGGAATTTGTGGTGCAGGTTTTGCAGAGTGTTTTTCATCTTGGAGCGGAAGAGGCGGAAAAGGTGATGATGAACGTTCACAAGACCGGCAGCGGCGTTGCGGGAATTTACACTTACGACATTGCTTCCACCAGGGCGCAGATTGCAGTCCGCATGGCAAGGCAGCAGGGCTTTCCGCTTAGATGCGAGATTCAAAAGGCATAGGAGCCGGTAAAAGATGCACTTAAAGAAAGACCTTGACGAAATGCTTACCAACAGCTTTAACTACGCAAAAAAGAACGCCCACGAATTTGTTGCGCCAGAGCACCTGCTTTATATTGCCATGCACTACGACTACGTGATGGACCTGCTCTTTGACTGTGGGGCAAACGTTGCAGACATTCTGAACGACCTTGAGGAATTTTTTGCAAAGAAAATTCCCTGCGTAGACAAGGACGAAAAATTTCTTGCGGCATACGATCCACTTCCAACTGCGGGGCTGCAGGAAATAATGGAGAATGCTTCTGCACACGCGGCTTCTTCCGGCAAAAAAAAGCTGGACATTACGGACGTGCTTGTTTACATGTACGACGCGGAGAACAATTACTGCTCTTACATACTAAAGAAAAACGGCGTGGAAAAACTGGTGCTTTTGGAAGCCATAACAGATCAGAGCTATCCTTTTACCAGCAAGTCAAAGGGTGAATACGACGAAGACTTTGACTACTATGATTCAGAAGATGATGAATATGATTTTGGCAGTTCTACGGACGATGACTCCCGCATTGATTTTGAGGACGGGGAGCCAGACTCATCTGACGAAGCAGGCGATGATGAAGACGAAAAGGACAGGCACAAGAAAGAAAAGAAGAACCGCTTTTCCGCACTGGAAAAATATACGGTTGACCTTACCCAAAAGGCAAGGGACGGCGAGCTTGACCTTCTTGTTGGCAGGGAATACGAGCTTGAGCGCACGGTTCAAATCCTTTGCCGCCGCACAAAGAACAATCCGCTGCACGTTGGAGACGCTGGCGTTGGAAAAACCGCCGTTACGCTTGGACTTGCGCAGAGGATTGTAGCAGGAGAAGTTCCTTCTATATTAAAAGATTTTTCTGTTTACTCGCTGGACATGGGTGCACTTTTGGCAGGAACAAAATACCGGGGAGACTTTGAAGAAAGGCTTAAAAAGGTTACCAAGGACTTGCTAAAAAAAGAAAAGGCAATTCTTTTTATTGATGAAATCCACACGATTGTAGGAGCGGGTTCTGTTGGAAACGGTGCCCTTGATGCGGCAAATATTTTAAAGCCTGTTCTTACCGAAGGAAAAATCCGCTGCATTGGTTCCACCACTTTTGAAGAATACACAAAGATTTTTGAAAAGGACAGGGCCCTTGCCCGCCGCTTCCAAAAGATAGACATTCTTGAGCCTAGCCGCGATGAATGCGTTAAGATTTTGCACGGTCTTGAAAGCCGCTACGCTGAATACCACAATGTCTGCTACGAGGAAGGTTCGCTTGAGCTTGCGGTTGACTTGTCCCTTCAGTTTTTGCCGGACAGGAGGCTTCCCGACAAGGCGATTGACCTTATGGACGAAGCGGGGGCATGGACTCGGATTCATGCGGAAGAAAAGCTTCCCGCGGAAGACAAACTTTCAGTCTCGGACAAAGATGCAAAGGTGGAAGCAAAAAAGATTTCCGTGGAAGATTCAGCAAATGAATCCGAAAAGCTTGAAAAGTTTGAAGACGAAGCAGGCAAGGTCGAAGCAGAAAGGTTTTCCGCGGACGATTCTGCAAAAGAGCAACCTGATGAAAAAGAGCAGACCGCTGAAAGAAAAAGGCCGCCGGTGCCAGTTAGCCAGGACACAATCCGCATGGTTGCCGCAAAAGCAGCGAGGGTTCCGCTTGAAACAGTTACCACTGGCGAAAAGGAAAAGCTCCGTTCTTTGGAGAGCGACCTTAAGCAAAAAATATTCGGCCAGAACAAGGCAGTTGAATCCGTATGCATGGCAGTAAAAAAAGCCCGCGCTGGATTCCGCAATATGGAAAAACCGGAGGCGGCATTCCTCTTTGTAGGCCCAACAGGCGTTGGAAAAACAGAACTTGCAAAAGTTCTTGCCTCTTCCCTTGGCGAAAAACTCCTGCGCTTTGACATGAGCGAATACCAGGAAAAGCATACCGTAAGCCGCCTGATTGGTTCACCGCCGGGATACGTTGGCTTTGAAGATGGCGGACTTTTAACCGACAGCGTAAGAAAGGAACCACATTCAATCATCCTCTTTGACGAAATAGAAAAAGCCCATCAGGACATTTACAACATTCTCCTTCAGATTATGGACTACGGAATTCTTACGGACAACCAGGGGCGAAAGGCAGACTTTAAGAACTGCATGATAATAATGACAAGCAATGCCGGTGCCCGCGACATGGAAAAAGGCTCCGTGGGATTTTCCGGTGGAAGCAGTTTTGACGATGCAAAGAACGACTCTGCCACGCTGAACGAAGCCGTAGAAAAAGAATTCTCCCCCGAATTTAGGAACAGGCTGGATGCAATAATCACCTTTGCCCACCTGCCAAAAGAGATAACCCAGGACATTGCCCGCAAGGAAATTAAAAAGATTGCAGAGCGTCTTGCCACAAAGGACGTTGAGCTTACCGCCACAGACCAAGCCGTTGCCCTGATTGCAGAAAAAGGCTACAGCCGCGAATTTGGCGCACGCAACATTTCCCGCACTGCAGAAAGCCTAATAGCCTCCCCCCTCGTGGACGAGCTGCTCTTTGGCAAGCTAAGCGGTGGCGGAAAAGTAAGCCTTAGCGTAAAAGACGGCGAAGTTGAATTTAACTTCTCCTAAAAGTGGATTTTCATCTTTCAAAAAAGTATAAAGAGTTATAAAGAATATAGAAAAGTATAAAGACTTATAAAGAGTTATAAAGAATGAAAAGGATAGCCATCGTATTACTGTTACTGACACTTTCTGCAAGTTCTTTTTGCACAACGTTTCTAATGGAATGGAAGCTTGGAGCTAAACTTTCAATATTTGCCTTTGAATATTACATGCAGTACAAAACAATGCCTGAAAATACCTCTGCATTTTTGAAAAAAGACTTTCTGTATGGCGACGGCCGCGACGGAAACATCCAATGGATATTGCAGTATTATAACAAATGCGGATTTGAAGTAGACCTACAGAAAAAAAGCGACAGGCTTCTTTATATTTATGTGAACGGCCCATATATGCACTACCTTACCATATACAAGGTTAAAAAGCTCCATCAGTTTGAGATCTATATGGATGGTGAATTTGCAGATAAATATTACCGGAATGACAATGGTGACCTTATAGAAAAAGACCATGACTATCCAGACTTTGTCTTGTGGTATTTGCCGCTTGTCTTTCCCCTTTTGCTAGCTTAAAGCCCTTTCTTGCCCACCAGCCTAGCCCCGATTGGAAGGGCGCGGTGTAAAAAATTGCCTCCTTGCAATTTTTTACACCACAAGTTTTCTGGCGAAAACTTGCAAGTTGCTTTCTGCAAACAAATGACGCGCCCTCCATGGCGCTACTTGTTTTACAATAAATTCGGAACCCTGCAAAGCGGGGAAAACGAGGAGTCTGACCGGACACGGAGTGACGGGCACAGTTGAACCATTAAGGCGGCTCCAGAAGAAAAAGAGAGAGGAAAAGACTTTTACTTGCTGCAGTTTGCTTCCCTTGTAATCTTATTAAAAATACGGTAATCTAGCAGAAGTTGTATGCTTTCCGGAGGTTTTTATGGACGGTTCTGAAGAAATACTGAATTTGCTGCGGGACAACGCGCGCATTTCTATAGAAGATATTTCGGCTATGACTAAGAAGAAGCCGGAAGAAGTTGAGGCTATTATCCGCAAGCTAGAGAATGACGGTATTATAATGAAGTATGCCGCCATTGTTAATCCAGAGAAGGACAGTACCGCCAAGGAAAAGGTTAAGGCAGAGATAGAGATTCAGGTTCAGCCGCAGAGGGAGCATGGCTTTGACGGTATTGCAGACCGCATCTACCGCTTTCCTCAGGTTAAGTCCCTTTACCTTATGAGCGGAGGCTACGACCTTAAGGTTATCATTGAAGGCGACTCTTTGCAGGAGGTTGCTTCTTTTGTTGCAAGGAAGCTTTCCACGCTGGAGGGTGTGCGTTCTACAAAAACCCATTTTATTCTTAAGACATACAAAGAAAACGACATTGTCTATGTTGAGCAGCGTTCAGACAGCCGCGAAGGAGTTGTAGCATGAATCCAAGAAAAGATAAATTCAGCAGGGCAATGGTTGAAACACCGCCAAGCGGCATCCGCAAATTCTTTGAGATGCTTATTGGCCACGATGACGTTATTTCGCTTTCGGTTGGAGAGCCGGACTTCCCCACCCCCTGGGCCATGCGCGAAGAGGCTTTTTACCATCTTGAGCAGGGGCACACAAGCTACACCAGCAACTGGGGCCTGATTGAGCTCCGCGAGGAAATTGCCAAGTACCTGGAAGGATATTCCATGCGCTACAATCCGCAGAAGGAAATTATCATAACTGTTGGCGCTTCCGAGGGTGTAGACGCTTCTCTTAGGTGCATCCTTAACCCGGGCGACGAAATCATCGTCAGCGAGCCTTGCTATGTTAACTATACAACGCTTGCA
>Ga0256407_10010413_pt1 | contig 13075 bp, 10 predicted proteins | sample RumenRJG_04DNA_FD_193489 | JGI IMG/M metagenome (GOLD analysis project Ga0256407, IMG submission 193489) | Bovine rumen microbial communities from Lethbridge, Alberta, Canada - RJG_04 | ecosystem: Host-associated > Mammals > Digestive system > Stomach > Rumen | place: Canada: Alberta... | reverse complement strand
GTTACACCTGGTCTCGTTTCGATCCCAGAAGTTAAGTCTTTTCGCGTTTTGTTTGTGTACTATGGGTTTCGGTCTATGGGAATTTCATTTAGCTGCCAGCCTTTTTTTATCTAACATTATTTAGTTTTATATTTTGCGAACTTTTTATTATCTTTTTTTATTATCATTTAGTATGATTGATCTACTTTTATTTAATTTCTTAAACGATTTTTCTATATTTTGCTATTGTTTTTTCTTTATAATTTCTAGAATTATCAAAAACTTTATATACTATGTATAACAATTGTTATATAATGAATATTTTTCTTAAAATTTATTTTTAATAATCTCACTATTTTTAATATTTTTTCATTAAGAATAGAACACTTGTAAATATAAAATATAACAATTGTTATTTTTTAATGATTATATTAAAAATATTTCAAAAAGAATATTTTTAAGAATTTTATTAAATGTCTAATTTATTAAAATCCACTAGTATTCATTATATTTATTAATTAATTTATATTATAGGTGATAAAATGACTAACAAAAATTATGGATTAAGTACTTTAGGATTACACGCAGGACAAGAAGAACCAGACCCAGCAACAGGATCAAGAGCTGTTCCGATTTATCAAACTTCATCTTATGTATTTAAGGATACGGATCAGGCAGCAAATAGGTTTGCTCTTCAGGAATTTGGTCAAATTTACAGTAGATTAACTAACCCTACTAGTGATGCATTTGAAGCGAGAATTGCTGCAATAGAAGGAGGTAATTCTGCAATATCTGCTGCTAGTGGTTTAGCTGCTATTACTTATGCATTATTAAACATTACCCAACCTGGTGATGAAATAGTTTCTGCAGATAATTTATATGGTGGAACATACCAATTGTTTGATTACACTTTTAAAGATTTGGCACGTAATGTTATCTTTGTAGATTCTCAAGATCTTGATGCTTTTGAAGCGGCTATAACTGATAAGACAAAAGCAATTTATGTGGAATCTATCGGAAATCCAAAATTGGATGTTCCTGAATTTGAAAAACTAGCTGAAATCGCTCATTCTCATGATATTCCATTAGTGGTAGACAATACTGCTGCTGTTGGATTAGTAAGACCTTTAGAACATGGAGCAGATGTAATTGCAGCTTCTGCAACCAAGTTTGTTGGAGGTCATGGTACTGCTATAGGAGGATATATTGTCGATAGCGGTAAATTCAATTGGGGAAATGGTAAATTCCCTACCCTTTCTGAACCAGACCCAAGTTATCATGGTCTTAACTATTGGGAAGTATTCGGTGATTTCCCAGGTCTTGGAAACATTGCTTATACTCTTCGTATAAGAGCAAGATTATTAAGAGATTTAGGTGCAACACTTGCTCCTGTTCACAGTTTCATATTCTTGCAAGGTTTAGAAACTTTATCTATCAGAATGGCTAAACATTCTGAAAATGCATTAAAAGTAGCTAAACATTTAGAACAACACCCTGCAGTAAGTTGGGTAAGTTATCCTGGACTTGAAAGTCATCCAACACATGAAACTGCTAAAAAATACTTAGGAGACCAATATGGTGCTTTATTGACCTTTGGTGTTAAAGGTGGTCTTGAAGCAGGAAAAGAATTCATTGATAATCTTGAATTGTTATCTTTACTTGCTAATATTGGTGATGCAAAAAGTTTGGTTATCCACCCAGCTTCCACTACACACCAACAATTAACTCCAGAAGAACAGGAAAGTACTGGTGTAACTCCTGACTTGATTAGAGTATCTGTAGGTCTTGAAGATGTAGAGGATATCATTGCTGATATTGATCAAGCTTTAGAAAAAGTCACTGCTAAATTTGGAGAATAATTTAATTCTCCAATTATTTTTAATATTTCTATACCCTTAATTTTTTATTTTTTTTTTAAATTTTTGTATTTTTTCAATTATATTTTTCACTTAAATTTTTCAATTTTTATAATGCTCTTTTTTAAAAAAGTTAGTTAAACCTAAACTTTATATACTAAAACTTACTAATAATAAATTAGGAAATATAACTATAGTTATATTTTTTAAAAAATTATAATAACGTAGTTATTTTATCTTTAAAATAATTAATATAATTACTAAAAAAATAATTTTTATTTAGAGAAAAAATTGGGAGAGCTAATTATGATATATATGGATAATTCTGCTACTTCTCCAGTAAAAGAAGAAGTATTTAATGCAATGGTACCTTATTTGAAAGAAGAATTCGGTAATCCTTCTACTTTTTATAAATTAGGTAGGAATGCTAAAAAAGCGGTTGAAGAAGCTCGTGAACATGTAGCTAAATTAATTAATGCTGATACAAGGGAGATCATATTTACAAGTGGAGGAACTGAATCTGACAATATGGCTATTAAAGGTGTGGCTCTTAAATTTGAAGATAAAGGTAAACATATTATTACTACAGAAATTGAGCATCCTGCAGTATTAAGAACTTGTGAATTCCTTGAATCAAGAGGATATGAAGTTACTTATTTGCCAGTAAATGAAAATGGTATAATCAGTATAGAAGATTTAAAAAATGCAATTAGAGAAGATACCATTTTAATTTCTGTCATGCATGCAAATAATGAGATAGGAACTATACAGCCAATTGAAGAGGTAGGTAAGATTGCAAAGGAAAATGGAATTATCTTCCATTGTGATGCAGTGCAATCTGTAGGTAAGATTCCAGTGGATGTTAAAGAAGCAAATATTGACTTATTGTCCATTTCTTCCCATAAGATTTATGGTCCAAAAGGTGTTGGTGCAATATTTATTAGAAAAGGAGTTAGATTAGAATTATTGATTCATGGGGGAGGTCAAGAGAACGGTCTTAGGTCTGGTACTGAAAATGTTCCAGGTATCGTAGGTTTTGGTAAAGCTGCTGAGCTTGCTTATGAACATTTGGATGAAAACATTGCAAAACTTACAGAATTAAGAGATGCTCTTATTGAAAAGATTAGTGATAGGATTCCAGAAGCTTACTTAAATGGGGATAGAGAGAATAGACTTCCAAATAATGTAAACTTTAGATTTGCAGCAATCGAAGGGGAAGGTTTGATCTTAAGATTAGATGCTAAAGGAATCAATGGTGCAACTGGTTCTGCATGTTCATCAAAAAGTCTAAAGGCATCCTATGTATTAAGTGCTTTAGGTTTGGAAGATGCTGAGATTCACGGTTCCTTAAGATTAAGTTTAGGTACTGAAAATAGCTTAGAAGATGTAGATGTTGTTGTAGATGCATTGGATGAAGTTGTTTCAGGATTAAGAAGAATGTCCCCATTATGGGATAATGAAAATAATGAATCTTTAGAATTAGATGAGTCTAAGTTTACAGACCCAGATCATTAAGTAAAAATTTAAATATTAGGATTATTTAAAAAGATAATGTAAAGAATAAGGTGATAAGATATGTACAGTGAAAAAGTTATGGACCATTTTGCAAATCCAAGAAATTCTGGTATTATTGAAAATGCAAGTGGTGAAGGAACTGTTGGAAACCCTACTTGTGGGGATTTAATGACTATTTACATTGATGTTGATGACAATGATGTAATTCAAGATATTAAGTTTGAAACCTTTGGTTGCGGTGCTGCAATAGCTACAAGCAGTATGATAACTGAAATTGCAAAGGGAATGACAGTTGATGAAGCTTTAGAGATCACTAGAAATGATGTTGCTGATGCATTAGATGGTCTTCCACCAATCAAGATGCATTGTTCTAACTTAGCAGCAGATGCATTGACTGAAGCAATCAAAGATTACAAATCTAAAAAAGCTGAATAAAAATTTTTATTATTAATTTTTAAATTTTTTATTCTATTTTTTTATTCTATTATTTATTCTATTTTTTATTTTAATTTTTTTCAACTATTTTTTTATAATAATTTTTGAAATTATTTTTTATTCTATTCTTTTAAAACTATTTTTATTTATTTCATATAATTTTTTCAATTTCAATTTTTTAAGATTTTTGTTTCATCTCTTTAAAACTTTTTTTTAAATTTTTTTATAATTTTCATAAAAATCCACATTTTCAAAAAATTTTGATAAAAATTTTCCCAATTTTTCACAATTTCATTTTTGTGCAAAAATTATATAGTAACATTTCATTAAATGATGGTTTATTCAAAATGAATTAATTTAATTAATCATAAAATCAATTTAAATAAATTATATCTTCTGAGTATAAAAATGAATTTAGTATATCTACATCTAACAGTTTAAAAATAATGATTTAATAAATTTTTAATTTTGAGTTATCAGAAAATAGAAATTTTAGAAAAAAGTTAAAAATTATAAAAATTATAAAAATTATAAAAATTAGAAAAATAGAAAATTGAAAAAAAATAATTCATGATAAAATTTATCAAAAAATTATTTTTCTATTGAAATTATTTTTTTTATTCATTAGTCATATTTTGGATTTCACTTAGAAGTTGATTCAATACTTCCTTACCAAGACCTTCAATATATTTTATTGATCCTGCACATTCGTGACCTCCACCATCAATACCTGCTTGAGGTATCTTATCTGCAAGACTAATGACTATATTATTTACATTAAATCCAAAGATCTTATGGACAGAATCAGTTGCCCTTAAAACTCCAAAGTCAGGGCCATGTCCAAGTGTAATGATTGGCTTATCTTCACCAATCTCTTTAACAATCTTATCATGGACAAATCCACAGGTTTTTCCAGGAGCAGGGAATGTAAATTTATGAGCATATTTTTCAACATCCAAAACGTTGAAGTAGATTCCATTTTCCAATTTCACTCTTTTTATATTAGGCAAAGCCGCTTTCATTTGGGTATCTACACGTTTTAGGTATTCTTTATATAATGCTTCAACCATCTTAGGATGCTTGTCAAGATTGTCTACGCCTAAAATGGTATCAATTATGCCTCTACCATTCATGAATCTAAGGAAGTAAGCTTCAAAATCGATACATTCAGCAATCTCCTTCAACTGCTCTCTATCATATCCTTTCTCAGATGCAAGATTTACATATTGTTCCACTTCATCTGCTTCTGCACGGTCTCCTAAAACTGCTATAGCCGGCAAGTGTTTTACTAAATCTTCAACATCTGGATTTATGATGTGTGCAACTTCAGTAGCTAATGCTCCAGCAGTTATTTGTGAATCTCCTCCAACAAGATAAGGATTTACATGAGTGTCAACGTATTCATCCACTGCAACAGTACCTGCAATAATGTCTTCATTGTTGCACTCTGCACTTCCATCAATTGTTTCTCCATTTTTCAATGTTTTTGTAATCAATTCTCCAGGGAAGTGATGGTCAATAACAACTATTTCAATATCATAGATTTTTGCCTGCATCAATGCTACAATGTCTTCCTCAGTGGAACCATTGTCCAATAACACAATCAATGGCAATTTTTGCCCATGTCTTTCAAAGTCTTCCAATGCAAAGGATAAGTCCTTAACCACATCTTCCAATTCATAGAATGGCGCTTTACTAGGAGAACGTTTGAAGTAGTGATATTCTGCATCATTATCCGGATTGAACTCTTTTAATAAGGGGATCACTGCTTTTTCCATTGCAACTCCTGCACAAATACCATCTGCATCTGCATGGTGTCTAACAAGGATAGATCTTCCGTCTAAAATTGCTCTTCTGATAACTTTTGCAGCTTCTCTCATTTTAGGTTTTAACCTATCTAAAACTGGGCTTTGGATTAAGAAATCAACATCATCAGGTTCTGCTTTTTTATCTAAAGCAATATCAATGAATTCCTTCATTTTGTTTGCTTCTTCATCTCCAAGCTTTTCAATGCTGCTTGATTCTATTTGAATTTCACCATTATGCTTATTGACTTCTCCAATTACCTCTACAATGTCCCCTATTTCAATTTCAGGGTACATTCTAACTCCAGGTTCATTAAATGCTGCAGCCCAGGTAATTGCAGTTTCATCAGTGATTGTAAAAATAGTTGGTCCAGATGTCTGTTGGATTTGTATAACTTCTCCATAGACTTTAACGACATTACCCATTGAAGAATCATCAAGTGTTTCGATTTTGGTTCTTTTGATGTTTTTCTTGACTTTTTTAATCACATATTCCCCTTTGAAAACGCTTGCAGGAGCCATATCCACTTCACGTTTTCTCTCTTTGATTTGGGTGATTCTTACAAATACATAATCTCCAACTTTATTTGTAGAATTACGTGTTCTCATGAGTCCCCAAACCTGATTGTTTAAGCTAACAAAAAGACCATATCTTTCCACTCTTGTAACTTTACCTCTATAGATGGAATTAAGCTCTAAGTCACTCATTTCGCATAATCCATCTAATTCATAAACAATTTCCTTTCCAGAAATATCTGATTCCACAACAATTTTTTCTGGATTTTTCTCTCTTTCCAATTGTTTTTTCATTTTTTCCTCTTCATGTTTTTCTGCACATTCATCACAGTAATTCTTATCAGAGTCAATACGTTTTCCACATTCATTGCAAACAGTAATTTCACCAGTTCCATTACAGTAGGAACAGTCTTCCAAAACATCTACCATTCCCTTTCCATCACATACTTCACATGGAACATCCTGATCTGCATCTAAATCAAACTTAGCTCTAGCATTACTGTTTACACCTTTAAAGTGGTTTTTCATTTCAAATGTATCTACATAACCGGTTCCATCACAATTTTCACATATTTTTGTATCTACAGCTATGGAACCAGTCCCATTACATTTTGGGCATGCTTTTTTCATTTTTCCCCCTCATAGATCTTTCTAATAAATTGAATAATTCAAATAAAAATATAAATTATTATGTTGAATAATCCCTATTTTAGATTATTAGATTATTCCTGCTTTTTTGAAAATTTCTGAGTTTTCTTCTACTAATTGATTTCTTTCACCTTGAAGTATCACTGCTTTTTTCATTAGATTATTAGCTGATTGAGCATATGAATTTCCTGAATATGCATCATTATTTGCATAATATTGAATAGCTAAATAAAGCTCATCACTTGCCTGTTTCTTTAATGACACTTCTTCTTTAATCAAATCAATGTACTCTCTATATACACTTTCATTTAAGTCATCTTGATAGTCTTCAATTTCTGAAAGTTTTGTTTCTGCATCATTGAATTTTTCCTTTGCAATTTGAATGTTATTGTTTCCACTTGCATAATCACGGCTATTTATGGAGCTGATTGCAGCATTATAATCGTTATCGCCTTCAGTAATATCAGTGTTCAAATCTTTCATTCTATTGTTTATATTATCAATAGGACTGTTAATGCAACCGCTTATACTAACAACTGCTATCAATACTAAAACAATTAATATAATATCTTTTCTCATGCTATCAAAATTTAATTTTTTTATTTAAAAATTACAGTTAATTATTTTTAGTTTTTATTATAATTTTATTATAGTTAATAATTTTATAAATTTTACTTATATAATATTAATATTATGAATTTCATATTTTATAAAATTTAGTAATTTGATGAAAAATAAGATTATTTTAAGATTATTAAAATTAGGAAAAATAGAGAAATAATTTAAAAAAATGTTTTAAAAAAATAAAAAATAGAAAAGTATTATTTAAAATAAATAATACTTAGGAATGCCATAAACCGTGGATGTTACAATATTCAATAGCTTTTACATCTTCAACTTCTGCATTTACATCGAATACTGCTTTAGGTTCATCACCAGGTTTTAAGTTTGCACGGTAAACTTGGTCTCCTACAATTAATTCAACAAAGTTAATGTAATGTTCCTCTAACATTGGGTGAGCTTCTTCTCCCATAGTTACGACAATTTTGCCGTCTTCTTTAGTGATAACTGGGATGTGTTTTACTCCACCTTCTGGTAATTGTCTAGGTTCTAAAAGTTCCATTGCTTCTCCACAGCATACTAATTCTCCAGCACCTTCAACAATAACTTCTACCATGTTTCCACAGTGGTTACATCTGTAAATTTCATTGATTTTAACCATATTATTACCTCCAAATAATAATTAATTCTACTTTGTCCCTTTCAATATATAAAGTTTTATATTATTGAAACATTTAAGGTTTATGGGTTAAAATTTATGAGATTTTACATTTTTTAGTTTAAATGAGTTCAAATTTTAAAATATTTTATAAAAACTTTTTATATTTGTAAAAATATAAATATATAATAAGATATTAAATTTCAAAAAAGTTTCAATGGAGGTAAAGTTAAGCCTTTCATTTTTAATGTTTTTTATAAGATTTTCAACACTTTTCTGAAATTTGAAATTTTTAATTAATTTAAGAAAATTTAAAATTTAATAGGCATAAGTTGAAAGTATTTGGATTGTAAAATTTGGATTGTAAGTTAAATTTAAGTATGCCTAATGTTTAAGCGATGTGAGATTATGAGTTTAATTATTGCTTATGTAGGAAAGAAAGGATGTGTAATGGCAGGAGATAAGAGAAGAATTGCCTATTTCGGTTCTAAAGAGGAACGTGAACTTTTAGAACAGGAAATTTACACCGGTGAAATTACCAGTGATGAAGAATTATACGCAAGAGCCGAAGAGCTTGGGATAAGCCTTAAAGTTACAGATGATGCAACTAAAGTAAAAAGTGTAGAAAATGTAGCTGTAGGAGAGGTCAGTTCAAGAGGAACTATGGAAACCAAAAGGAAAAGAATTTACGGTACAACCAACGGTTTCCAGATTATTGAGTTAACTGGATCTGAAATAGTTAATTCAAAAAAAGGAGAGTCCTCAATTATCGTATTTGGTAATAAGATTACAAAATCATTAGCTAATGAAATGCTTAAGAAAAGATGGAAACCTAGTTTTAGCTTGAAATATATGGGAGATATCTTCGGTCAAATCATAGATGATATTTCTAAAAAAACTCCTTCTTTAGGTACTAAATATGATGTTGTCATCCAACAAAACAACTTGTCTAAAGACAAAGTTCAAGATTATTTAGATGAAGTAATTGAAAGAGATGTAAATCTTTTAGCTAAGTTTAGAACAAAACTCCGAGAGGATTTATTAAAACAAAATGAGACAATTAAATTAGCATCTACAATAATAGATGAGGGTCCTGTTGGAATTGTTGATTCAATTGATGATAAGATGATTCAAGTGAAATTAAATCCTGATGTAAGGGCATTTGACATCAATTGGAAACTTCTTGCAAAACCTAGTGAAAATGTTATCATGTTTGTTGAAGGTGAAGATGATGCATTATTAAAGGACCAAGTTGTTATTGAAAATGAAGTTTTATGCATTAAACGTAATAAGGCTAATTTAAAATGTGATATTATTTTATGTCATCTTGAATAAATAGTGTTTATTGTCGATTAAGTATTTAGATTGATTGCATTTAGAGTTATTTTATATTTTTTATAAAAGGTGACAATAATGAAAATTACATTTTTAGGCTCTGGAGGTGGTAGATTTGCCACCATCAGTCAGAAAAGAATGACTGGGGGCTTTAGAATTGATGATTTCGGAGGAAAAAATTATCAAGTCGACCCAGGTCCTGGAGCATTGGTCAGATCGTATCAGTTTGGAGTAAATCCAACAAAAATTGATGGGGTTTTTATTTCACATTCCCATACAGACCATTATAATGATGCTGAAATATTTATTGAAGCAATGACAAGGGGAATGACAAAGAATAATGGTATCATCATGGGGAGCCAAACCGTTTTTGAAAAGTTCCAACGTTGGGGTCCTGCTATTTCAAGTTATCATAAAAGCAATTCTAAAAATCTGATTTTAACCCCTAATAAAATAGCACGTTTTCCTTCATTTACCATTAAAGGTACTGAAACAAGGCATGGTGACCCTACAGGTGTTGGTTTCCAAATAGAGAATAATGGCTTTAAGATTTCATATACCTCTGACACTGAATATTTTGATGAATTGCCTAAATATCATAAAAATGCAGACATTTTAATAGGTAGTGTTTTAAGACCAGGCCCAAGATCCATTAGGGGACATATGTGCACTGATAATTTCATTGATATTGTTGAGCAAGTCAAGCCAAGTTTAGCGATTATGACCCACTTTGGTTTCAAGATGATTGCGGCAAATCCAGTTGAAGAGGCAATAAGAGTCTCTAAAAAGACTGGAGTTAGAACATTAGCTGCTTTTGATGGTATGAAAGTGGATATCAATGAGAAATATCCTGAACGTTCTAAAATGATTCGTCTTAAGGACAGGTTTGCAAATCGCATAAAACAAGAGGATGTATATTCCCTTAATTTCGAATCAAAACCCAATAAAAAAAGGAATAATAAGAAAAATAATTATAATAATTAAATTAATTTTCTTATTTTATTTTTTTAATTTCTATTTCTTTAATTTCATTTTTTAATTTCTATTATTTTTCTATTTTTTTAATATAATAATTTTTTATTTTTCAGCTGTTTTTTTTCATTTCATGTAATTTCAAGATTTCTACATGAGATTCCTATTTTGATTTAAATGGATTTATTCAAGTTTGTTGGATGAATAAATCCGCTACTAATCATATGGTCTGCTAAAATTATAGCTGTAGCTGATTCGGCAACTGCAGTTACTCTTGGACAGATACATGGATCATGTCTGCCACTTATTTCAATTGTTGTGTTTTCTCCTTTTTCCAAGTCAATTGTATTTTGGATTTTAGAGATTGAAGGTGTTGGTTTAACTGCAATTCTTGAAACGATTGGCATGCCATTGCTCATGCCTCCAAGGATGCCTCCAGAATTATTGGTTTTAGTTTTTATGCATTTTGCCCCATCATCATTTTCATCATAGCAGAATTCATCGTTAATTTCTGAAGCGGAATATTTTGCACTTTCAAAACCTAATCCTATTTCAACTCCTTTAACTGCATTAATGCTCATTAATATTTGTGCTAAATCACCATCAAGTTTTCCAAATACTGGTTCACCAAGTCCTGCAGGAAGTCCTGTTGCAATTGTTTCAACTATTCCACCAATTGAATCTCCTTCCTGTTTTTTAGAAAGAATCAATTCTTCCATAAGTTTTGCAGCTTCTGCATCGCCACATTTAACGTTGTTTTTTTCAATTGTGTCTTTTAAGTTTTCATAATCTATATTTTTTGCTTTGATATCTCCGATTTGAACTACATGAGATATTATTTCAATGCCTTGGGTCTTCAATAGTTTCTTTGCAATAGCTCCTCCAATAACATGTCCTATAGTGATTCTACCGCTTCCACGACCGCCTCCATTGTAGTCGTAAATTCCATACCTTTCCATCCAGCAGAAATCTCCATGTCCTGGTCTTGGAGTGTTTTTAATGTTTGAATAATCCTTAGATTTCTGATTAGTGTTATAAACGATTCCAGTGATTGGGGTTCCATCTGTTTTGCCCTCAAATATTCCAGATACTATTTCTATTTTATCTCCCTCTTGTCTGGATGTTGTGAGTGCACTTGTTCCAGGTCTTCTTTTATTCAATTCAATTTGAATATCCTCTTCGCTAAGTTCCAAATTAGCCGGACATCCATCTACAACTGCTCCAAGTGCTTTTCCATGACTGGAACCGAAACTTGTAATTGAAAAGATTTTTCCAATAGTGTTTGTCATATTATTCCTCAAAATATTTTATTAATTATTATAAGTTTGTTCACTTTTCCCAATTTTAATTTTCTAATATTAAATATTTTTATTTCCATTAATATAGTTTAAGTTTTTATATGGTTTATTTTAAAATTATTTTAAAATCATTTTAAATTATTTAAAATTATATTAAAATTTATATTAGTAATTTAATATATTAATATATGAATAAGATTAAGATATGAATAACTTTAATTAATGCCTAAAATTGTTCTATTTTAATCAAAATTAAACTAACAATAATTTTTTTATTAACATAATCATTAGAAGTGAAATCATGAATTTTCCAATTACAAGAATGAGAAGATATAGGAAAAACTCTAAAATTAGAGACATTGTACGTGAAACTAAATTGAATAAAGAGGATTTGATTTATCCAATTTTTGTTAAAGAAGACTTAAAAGATGGTGAAAAGGAAGCTATTTCCACAATGCCTGGAGAATATAGATATTCTTTAAATGACTGTGTGGAATATGCAAAGGAATTGGAAGCAAAAGGCTTGAAATCAATCATTGTCTTTGGTATTCCAAGCCCAGAGAAAAAGGATGCAATCGGATCTCCTGCTTTTGCTTCAACAGGTATAGTTCAAAGAACTGTTCGCAAGCTTAAAGAGGAAACTGATTTGGTTATCATTACAGATGTCTGCTTATGCCAATACACTTCCCATGGCCATTGCGGTTTGATTGAAAAGAATGATGACACTGACTTCGGCTTTGAAATCTTAAATGATGAATCCTTGGAATATCTTGCAAAGGTTGCATTGTCCCATGCAGAAGCAGGCGCAGATATTGTAGCCCCTTCTGATATGATGGATGGCAGAATCCAAGCTTTAAGGGAAATCCTTGATGAAAATGGCTATTACAATACAATGATTATGTCCTATTCAGTTAAATTCGCTTCTTCATTCTATTATCCATTTAGAGAAGCAGCATGTTCTTCTCCTTCAGCAGGAAACAGAAAATCATATCAAATGGATCCTGCAAATGCTCTTGAAGCAATTAGGGAAGCGGAACTTGATGTCATTGAAGGTGCTGACTTTTTAATGGTTAAACCGGCACTTCCTTATTTGGATATTATTAAGACAATTAAGGATGAGTTTCCAATGCCTTTAGTGACTTATAATGTAAGCGGGGAATATTCCATGATTATGGCGGCTATTGAAAACGGATATTTATCTGAAGAAGCAATAATGGAATCATTATTATCCATAAAAAGAGCTGGAGCTGATTTGATAATCACTAATTTTGCTCCTTATGCTTTAGACCACTTATAATGGGGGAGTGTTTGTGGAAGCAAAAGAAATTGCTAAATTGGCTCAAATTGCATCTGTTCTTGAAGTGAGTGGTTGGCCAAAACCTGGTAATGTTCACAGAACTCGCAATTTTGATGATATGGTATTTCAGGACTTTGCAATAAGCGCTGTAGTTATTGGAGATACTATGGAAGCTGTTGCAAGTCAAGCTAAAGAAATTG
>Ga0256407_10010411_pt1 | contig 13077 bp, 4 predicted proteins | sample RumenRJG_04DNA_FD_193489 | JGI IMG/M metagenome (GOLD analysis project Ga0256407, IMG submission 193489) | Bovine rumen microbial communities from Lethbridge, Alberta, Canada - RJG_04 | ecosystem: Host-associated > Mammals > Digestive system > Stomach > Rumen | place: Canada: Alberta | collected... | reverse complement strand
ACATTTTGACGAGGCGGTTGGAAGGGCTCTGCCCGAAAAGCAGGACGTTCACGTGGTTCATTTACACGTTGGACGGCCCCAGAATTGCGGGTCATAGGACTCAAATTCTCACCGGAACGAGAGCCGGCGTCAACAAATGGGCGAACGTCTCTGGGCGACGGAACTTGGCGTTCAATCGAATTAAAGGGTGGGCGAGCGCTCGAATTCGGACGCGTCATACTGTTCGATGGGAGAACGCTTGGATTTCGAATTGTGGAATTATTATTCCTGCCAGAACGAATTCCAATTTCCGGATTAGAACGAACGTCTCTAGGCGGCTGAAGTTGTCGTTCAGTCGAATTAAAGGGAGGACGAATGCCCGAATTGGGACGAGTCACGCTATTCGGTGTAGAAACGTTAAGATTTCGAATTGTGGGGGTACTGGTATTTCTGCCAGAACGAATCCCAGTTTCCGGGTTAGGACGAGCGCTCGGACTCGGGCGAGTAATGTTGTTCGACGGAGAAACGTTAGGATTTTGAACTGCGGGGATACTGGTATCTCTGCCAGAACGAATCCCAGTTTCCGGGTTAGGACGAGCGCTCGGACTCTGGCGAGTAATGCCGTTCGCTGGAGAAACGTTAGGATTTTGAACTGCGGAATTATTAATGTTTCTGTTAGAACGAGTTCCAGCTTCTGGATTGGGACGGAGATCCCTTGGCGGTAGAACTTGGCGTTCAGTCGAATTATGCGGTGGACGAACGTTTGGATTCGGACGAGTCGTGTCATTCGATGAAGAACCGTTAGAATTCGGACTTGCAGGACTGGGCGAACGGTTAGGTCTGACACTCGGATTTGGAAGGGGGCGTTCCCTTTCCGTTTCCCCTGTCTGAGGACGTGTCGGATTAGGATTCAAACGTCCTCTAGAACCTGTTCTCGGCCCGTCCCCACGCGGGATAGAGTCAGAAATCACATTTGGGGTTGGGCGCTCGGTCGGATTTACACGAGGGACGCCGTCTCGGGGGCGAGTAACAGGAATCGGAGAACCATTCGGACGAATGGGGCGAGGCTTCTGTGGTTCGCTCAAATCAACCTGAGGAACAGGACCGCCAGGACGACCAGGCTCAGGAACAGGGCGACGAGGAGGACCAGTTATCCCTATACTTAGTCCACCCAAGCCAACAACAATCCCCGGACGAGCGGCGCCAGGACGGTATTCATGACGATCCCGAGGAACTCCCCAATGATGAGGATCTCTAGGAACTTCTCTTCGTCGACCGTCAATAATAAGGTCAAAAACAACATCATGGCGTCTATGATCAAGACGAACAAAATAATCCGAACCCCACCAAGCGTCATGAGGGCGAAAATGCGGATCATAATAGACGGGGACGCCAAAGCTACGATTGTACGCGACAAAGAACCTTAGACGCCCGTCCCATTGGGAAACGCCAAAAACTGACTCGCCATAGGGAACCCCCCAAGGACTCCAGTAAGGCCATGGCACAAAAGGCTCATACCAGACGCCGTACCAAGGGCGATAAATCCAAACGCGTGGGCTAAAAAGTTCCCAACTCGGTTGATAAAAAATTGGCGATGTGTAGTACTCGGAAACAACGTCTTCGTAATATGGGTTACTCTCGTACAGAGAGACATACCCTTGAATCGTCGCATCGTCGAGTGGAGAAGGGAGATCCGCTTCCGTAAGAATACCAACAGCTTCTTTGTCTGCCAAAGTTTCTGGAATAGGCTTGAGAAATTCTTCTTGTAGAGGGTGTGCGCCTAACCAATATACCTTACCCGTTTTATCGTCTGCGATTGCGGCGATAACATTTAGTTTACCTGCCCGAATTAAATCCTGAGCTACAGTCGATTTCATCAAAATCGTTTCAAGCGATTGCCAAACCAAAGCTTCCGAAACAACGTTAGCAAGTTCATAGCCTTGTAGTTCAGGATAAGCTTCCCTAGAACGTGCAACCGCGGGACCAACAAGATTATAGAGTCTCATTTGATCAGAGGTAGTTCCACGAGGAATGGCTGACGACGTTTTGATTCGAGTGGTTTCAGCTTTGGACTGCTCTTCCAAAAGATCATATTGTCTTATGAGCGTCGAGACAATACGACTCGGATAATGTCCCATAACGACTAAAAGCGGGGTTTGAAGGTTAATAAGTCCATATTCGATTGACGCCATATCGTCAGTAGAGACTGCGCCAGAGTCTATCGGCATTAGATAAAGATCGTGATCGGACGTTTGAGTCAGAACGTTCGGCGTTACGGGCATATCCGAACTGTAGATAACGGACGCAATGGGGAAACGATTTTGAGCAGTCGTAAGACGAGGAAGAGCTTGTGCTGCCACCGAATCTTCTTTGAGATACCTTGCATTGCCGGCGACTAATTGCCGATAAGCTTCGTCCGGCGTCATCTCGGCATTATAGTAGACAGGAACGGTTCCATCTGCGTAAGTTACAACGTCGTCGGCTACGACATTCGTTATGATCGACAAAACGAATATCAGACTTAAATTAAAAGAACACAATGATTTCGAAAGTTTAGCGTAGTACATGGAAGCCCCCCCGATATTCATAACAGGGTTTCAAAGGCGCCGCGCCGACCAAAAAGCGCAGGAAAGGACAAAGTAGCTTTCCATAAACAGTCCTGGGCGCAAGAACGTGACGACACAAAACTCAGGTAGTAACTACCAAAAACTTTTTCGGTAAAAATCAAATTGTCAACCTCGGCAAAAGCCAACAATTGGCTCCGCCATCTAAAGCTAACGTATGCAAAAGTATTAGTAAAATACCAAAAAAATGAATAAATATTCTTACGTTATCACTTTCCCGTCGCCCTAAGAAGCATACATTAGACGCGAAAGCGGGCTTCATATCCCCCAAAAGTTCAAATTCTGCAACGAATGATGAAAAAACAGCACATCCCCGCACATTGTAACCTTGGAATAGTTTCTTTACAATACTTCTAGAGTTGTTCGCCGCGAATGAACGACAAGAACTAGGACTATTAAAACGGTTTTCGTATAGCAATCCCCTTGAGAAACGGCATGTCGTTAATTGCAACCTTAAAGGCCGCGTTAACCCGTTGAAAGCGCTTTAGGAGTCAGTATAATCACATGAGGTTCGCAACACGTTCGACGATTTTGGCGTTGCAGAATTGTTGCGGTTTATTCAAATCACTTGTATTCAGATTCTATTGACAACATAGCGGCTTTACAGCCGAAATTTGGGGTCTGGACACAGTGGATTGTCTTAGAGGAGTAACAATGAAAAAAAGTTCGTTAATCGTGGCGGTTTTTTTGACAACCGTCTGCGGAGCTATGTGTTTTGCTCAAGACCTGAGCAATAATCCTGCTTACAAAAATGGGACTGACTGGCTGGTCAATCCAGTTGCCAATCCAGACGCTGAAGCGACGTCAGAAGAGGAAATGAAGCCCTATGAAGAATCGCTCCAAACCAACACAGGCGATACGCTTGTGTTTAAAATGATCCCGATCAAGGGCGGTGAGTTCACGATGGGAAGCGATTCCGGTGAAAAGGACGAAACTCCTGCGTTCAAGACGACAGTCGCTCCTTTCTGGATGGAAGAACACGAAGTAACATGGCAGGAATACTCCCTTTTTGCGCTCCTTTATCTTGCGAACGCACACAAGTCCGGCGCTGTTAAACCTGAAAATGATCGTTCAGAAATTGCCGACGCCCTTGCTGCTCCGACGGCTCCTTATAGCATTGGAGTTATTAGTTATGATAAAAGCAACAAGGAGGGCTTTCCCGCTAGCGGTATGACGCGCTATGCTGCCCAGATGTATTGTAAGTGGCTAACGGCGACAACGGGACGCTATTATCGTTTGCCAACGGAAATCGAATGGGAATATGCCTGTCGTTGTGGCACTGATACGGATTTCTCTTTTGGCGCCGATGATTCTGAAATCGACGATTATGCTTGGTATCTTGGCAATAGTCCCGATGGATATAGTAAGGTTATGACCAAAAAACCGAATCAGTGGGGGCTCTACGACATGCACGGCAACGTCTGCGAATGGGTCATGGATCAGTATGATAAAAAAGCGTATAAGGATTTTGCAAACGGCAAGATTAAAACGCCTTTTATTACCCCCAAAAAACCTCTTTCAGTTTTCGGCATGTTTGACGAGGTGTCACGTGGAGGTTCATGCGCCCATGAGGCCAAGGATTGCCGAAGTTCCAAACGTATCGTTTCCGACAAATCATGGAAAGAGCACGATCCTCAGTTCCCACAGAGTATTTGGTGGATGACTGAAGCGCCATATGTCGGTTTCCGTGTTATTCGTCCACTTACGCCTCCGACCGCAGAAGAAGCGAAACTCTTTGAACCGGATCCTGCCGTTTGGGCTAAATATAAGGAATTGAATCCTCGTTGACGGTCTTCGATTCTCTTTGTAGCTTAAAGGGGTTCTTCCTATCAGTAAGGCGGGAACCCCTTTTTCCGTTTGGATGAAAAAAATATTTAAAACTAGCAGGGACCGCTATAGAGTTTTTGAAAAAACATTAATAACCTCGAATATCATGCAATATTATTTGCATCGTGTACGGTTCCGCATTTTGGTGATTATTCCAATAAACCGCCGAATATGATCCATGTTGTACCAGATAAAAAGGACTCAAGATACAAGTTGAATATTAGTGTGCAAACACCTTCTGAAATTTCGAACCACAGTCACAAGTTTTTCTCGTAACACCTCGGCATATCGTCTCTTTACGCACATCTAAATCCATTTGTAAACTATAGAAACACAATACTAAGCCTTCATATTAGCGGCTAATTGTGCTTTGCTCCAAGTTTAATTAGCCGTCGTCATTCAAACCTAATCCTCAGATTCGCCTTATGTATTAATCAATAGATTCTTATAAAGGAGCAGATAAAAGCTCAATCCTTTACTTAATGCTGACGAGTAGGGCAAGTAGAACCCCTGCAAGAAAAATCGCGAGAGCATAACCTCCGATTGCTACAGTCCAAAACCAAATTGGAACCGACTTATACCAATCTCCAAAGGATTTAGGCGCTTCTTGGGATGATCGAAATGAATCTGATTTTGACAACAACGTATTATTAACTAGCGTCTTAGAAGACGAGTTTGGCAAGTCGCCGCTTTTCGAAAACCTTTGAACATCTGAAATAACTCGCGGATCGGCGACAGCAGCTTGCGACAATCCACTACTCGTTCTTTTTGTAGGATCACTACGCTCTTCAGATTCAGCTCTTAGTGCGGTCGTTTGATATTGAGAAATGCTAAGAATGGGAACAGATTCGGACGAATCGTCGCCCTGAACGATTTTTCTTCCGAGAGTGGTTTCATTATCAGGGCGAAGCGTCGTTTTAGTCGTGTCGGCAATTTCATTAAGCGCGAATTCAAGCGGGTCCAACTGTGACGATTCCAAATCTGATTTTTGAGAAAGAACAAGATTTTCGTCTAGGGAAGATCGTGAATGACGAGCTGTGGATTTTTTTCCAAGTTTTGAAAGCGAACCTCCGCTTTCAGCGGGATCATACAAATCAACTGAATGTTCGTTTCTTTTCTGAACGACGTCGGCGAGTTCAGCGTCGCTAAGCATGAATCCTAAAGTTTCGCGTTCAAACCCCATTTCTGTAGCTTTTTCACTATTTGCCAGAAACTGTTGTTCAACGTTCGAATCCGAAACTAAATTATAAAAATCGTCGACGCCTACTGTTGAATTTGTATCCTGAGCAAAATCACTGGGTTGGGCGAAGCCGTTGTGAATCAACCATTTTTTCATTATTTCAGCAACTTGCTCTGCCGACTGGATACGGTTCTCTGGTTTTTTTGCCATCATTTTTGTGCAGATTTCAACCAGATCGATCGGCGCGTCGGGACGCTCGATGAATATACTTGCAGGTTCTTTCCGCTGATGTGCTAAGAGCCGTTCGGTAATAGTGCCGTAGGGAAAAGGCGGTTTGCCCGTAAGACAAAAGTATAATGTCGCTCCCAACCCATAAACATCGGCCCTAGCGTCCACATGGTGACTGTCTAAGGCCTGCTCTGGCGCCAAATAGTCAGCCGTCCCAAGAATCTTGTCTTCATCGATAATGGAATCCTTCGCTAAAAACGCCTGATCGTCGAGAAGCGCTAATCCTAAATCAAGGAGTTTAACAAAATCATGTTCATCGACGACTATGTTTTCTGGTTTTACATCACGATGGACAATACCTATTTTATGGGCGTCGGCAAGACCAAGCGCAGCTTGACGAATAAAACTTGCAGCGTCTTCATAAGCAAGAGGACCTTCTTTTTCAACTAACTGACGAAGATTTTGTCCCTCAAAATATTCCATAACGATATAGTGTACGTCCTCAAAACGATCCACGTCATAAGCACGTACGACATGTGGCGAGTCTAAAGCTGCGATAGCTTGAGCTTCGCGTGCAAATCGATCAAGATACGTCTGATTCAACCGTCGTTTAGGGAGAACTTTAATCGCGACACGACGTTTCATGACCGTGTGTTCCGCAAGGTAGACAGAGCTCATTCCTCCAGAGCCAAGATGTCCAAGAATTCGGTATTGTCGAAGATAAAACCCTTTATACTTGCGTTTCATCAGTTGTCGAACATGCCAGGAAGTAAGAAGTTTGCGCTTGACAAACTCAGAAGCCAACTTTTCCGAGTCATGAAACGCTCCCGGCGCTTCCTTTCTAATATCGGAAAGCGACGAATCGAATTCGCTAGGATCCAGCAATTCGCTCCGTTTGAGGAAATCTAGAAATTCATCGGGAGTAAGCGAGGGCATGTCGATATTCGCGATAGAAGCTCAAACTTTTAAAAATATCCTGACAAGGATTGAATAACGTTAAATCGATTTTATAAAGCATTTGGTTAAAAGGCAATTCTTTTTTGACAAAAACATTGATTCAGTTTAATTCAACCAGGTTCGCCCAAAGGCTATACTTCACTAGTTCAGAAGTTCACGGGCTCTCTCGACCCCTTTTTGCTTTGTCAAAAATTTACCGTCGATTTGTTCTTCAAAAAGAAATTTAAGAAGTTTTCCCATTGAAGGACCGGGCTTGACGCCGATGGCTAAAAGATCTTTTCCCTGCACTAGCGGCTGAGGTTCTTTTTCTGATATATCGAGTTCTCTGGCGATTCTCAACCATAGATCTGTCTTAAATCGGATACAAGAGGATTCGTTTTCAAACGAGGAAAACTGACGTGCGACGTCTTTTTCGTTAGACAGTTGAGACTCGGCATAATAACGTTCAGTCGCCCCGCATCCTAAAGCGTCTGATTGACAAAGAAGCGCCCATAGCTTGATGTTTGCCGGGGACAAACGTTTTGCAAGACGACGAACTGCTCTCGCAGAAGGTCCAACATCGTCATTCTGAGTCGCCATGTGTTCAAGCACCAACGGTTCAACGGCATTGACGATTCTGTTAGGAGCCTTCATCCGTTTAAGAAATTTTCTCGCAAGAGGCGCGCTGACAGTTGCATGACCCCGTGACCGTAAAATACCGGTTTCGTCCAGCTTGGTCGTCAAGGGTTTGCCAAAATCGTGACACAACGATGCAAACATTATAATTACACGCTCGTCTTCATTCAGCGGTGGAGAATACTTACGTATTGCCTCAGCGGCTTCGTGGCATACAAGTTTCGTGTGATTCCAAACGTCTCCTTCAGGATGCCAAGAGGGATTTTGGGGACACCCGATTAAGGCTTCTAACTCGGGAAACGCCAAAACCCACCCGGTCTCTCTTAACACGTCGAGTCCCAAGTCTGGAAAGACTCCTTTCAGAGCCCATTTTTTCCATTCTTCATAGACACGTTCTTCGGGTAATGTTGAAAATTCATCGAAGACGTCGCGACAAAATTGAATCGTTTTCGAATCCATTCTTACGCCGAATCGAGCCGCAAATTGCATTCCTCTGAGAACTCTGAGTGGATCGTCTTTAAAGGCAGGACTTGTCGCGCGTAAGATTTTTTTCTTAAGATCGGCAATCCCGTTAAATGGATCAAAGTAGGAACCGTCGCGCCTCATGCCAATCGCATTTATTGTAAAATCGCGTCTTGCAAAGGCTTCATAAGGATTCAGATCAGAGACAGCCTCGACGTCAAAACCTTTGTGACCAAAACCGTTTTTGGATTCACGACGAGGAAGAGCAACGTCGACAACATTGCCTACTTTAATGACTCCAAATGCTTTACCGACAAGATCAACGTGAAAACTAGGCGCAAGAATTTTCAATATTTCGGAATAGCTTAATCCATACACCTCAATATCAACGTCTTTAGATGGAATTCCTAGTAATCGATCGCGCACAAAACCTCCAACAATCATCACGTCTTTAGCGCCGTTTTGTTCGAGAAGGTCGATTATCTTCATAGATAGTGAAATAGGGTCGAAGGTACTCATGATTAATGGTCGTTTTAAAGGAAGATTTCCACTGGCAAACATATCGTCGAGGAAAATAAACGCGCTGGTCGTTCCAAAATTTTTATTAAAAAATGAACGCTATACTATGTCGGCGACTCATAGAACGAACGTCCCCATTCTAGTCAGAACCCTTGTGTTTTCAATGTAATTGACAAGACTATTTAATTTCGCGTAATTTTCAGAATAAGAATTAAGTTTCGAGTTGTTCATGAAAATAAGCTGTTTATAATGTAAAAAGTCAACGGAGCGCCTTGCGCCTAAATTTCGGAATTAATTCGCTTTTGGCTAGGGAGGGAAACCGGTATGCGACGTATATTTTCTCCTTTTTTGGACGACGTCTTATTTCTCATAGTCCTTGCCCTGTGGAGCGCCTCCTCGGCGTGTTGCTTGTTTGCCGAAGACAAAAGCGAACCCAAAGGTCTAGTTCGTGTTCCTGTCAATAATCCAAACGCAGATTATTATCTTGCCGTAGGACTATGGTCATGGGTTGTTCCAGCCGACGTCGATGGGGATGGAAACACTGATCTCATTGTCAGTTGTGAGGACGTTCCTTACAATGGCGTTTGGTATTTCCGCAATACTGGCGACAATCCTCTTAACCCGACTTTTGAACCCGCTAAACGTCTAAGTCGCGGCGTTATCAACGTCCAGCCGAGTTGGGTCGACGGTAAACTCCGCGTTCTGACGCCCGGAAACGAATATCCGAATTTTCTCAAGACAGGCGTGGACGAACCTGTTCCGCTCATGTCTGGTAAAGAGAAACTTCCTGAAAATGTCCATTTCCATAAAGTTCGCGGGAATATGTGGCGTTTTGTTGATTTCGATGGAGACGGTAAATTGGATATTGTTGTCGGTACCGACGATTGGACAGATTATGGTTGGGACGACGCATACGATTCAAACGGCGTTTGGCAAAACGCTCCTTTACGCGGCAACTTATATCTCTTGAGAAATATTGGAACAAACGAGTTCCCCGAATACGAAAAACCGACGATGCTAAAGGACGTCAACGGCGATAATCTGGAAACGTTCGGGTGGCCTAATCCAAACTTTGCAGACTGGGACGGCGACGGGGATCTCGACATACTCGGGATCGAATTTCGCGATACGCTCCAATATTCCGAAAACGTTGGAAGTCGAACTGCTCCTTCGTATAAACAGTTTGAACCAGTTTTTCTCAAAGACGGTTCTCCCGCCGCCGCAGAACTGGCAATGCCGACAATTGTGGCTTACGACTGGAATAAGGACGGTTATCAAGACGTTCTTCTCGGCGATGAAGACGGTCGAGTCGCTCTTTTTGTCAACACAGGAGAGTTCAAAGAACGCAAACCGATTTTTGATTATCCCTTCTATTTCAAACAAATTCCAGATTCTCTTAAGTGCGGCGCCCTTTCGACCCCTTTTGGCGTCGATTGGGACGACGACGGAGATTGGGATATTCTCTGTGGAAATTCCGCCGGTTACCTTTTTTTCTTCGAGAACATGAGTGGTCCCGGCGTTGACGCACCCCAGTGGGGGACGCCCGTCGCCCTTGGAAGCGAGGATAACGACTCTGTGTTGGAAGCGGCAAAATCGTTGATACCGCCCCAGGCGTCGCTTGTCGAAAAGCGAAGGGATGGAGCGCAAGTTATCCGCATCATGGCGGGACCAAATGGCTCGATTCAAGGACCATGCGAGCCCAAATGGGGTTATACGACCCTTTCGGTCGCCGATTGGGATGGCGACGGTCTTAAGGACGTTCTCGTCAACTCAATACTTGGAAACGTGTTCTGGTACAAGAATGTAGGTAAGAAGGGCGCGCCGAAGCTTGACCAACCCCGCGCCGTCGAGGTCGAATGGGAAGGCGACGCGCCGAAATTAGCGTGGGGATGGCGTTTTCCAAAAGGAAAAGAACTCCTTACTCAGTGGCGCACGACGCCATATGCCGTTGATTTCAATGCAGATGGTTTAACTGATCTAATTATGCTTGACGTCGAAGGATATCTTGCTTTTTTCGAACGTTATCGCGACGACAACGGCGAACTAAAGTTAGCGTCTCCAAAACACGTGTTAGTCGACGCATCTGGCGTGCCTCTTCGTCTCAATTCTAGTCGTGCCGGAGGCAGCGGTCGTCGCAAGATTTGCGTCGTTGACTACAATAACGACGGTTTGCTTGACATTCTTGCTAATGGCAAGAACGCAGATTTGTATTTACAGATTCCATCCAAAGACGGACTTAGCCGTTTCGTTCTCGTGGGAGAAATTGATCCCCTTCCAATTAAAGGGCACAGTACAAGTCCGACCGTCGTCGATTTCAACAACGACGGCGTCCTCGATCCTTTTATTGGCGCCGAGGACGGTCATTTCTATTACAAAGTCAATGATTTTGAGTTGCTTAACAAGAAGTTAGTTCAATTTGATTCAAACGAGATTACTGTCGAATCTGTTTTAAAACCAGCGCGATTAGAAAACGGCTTGAAGGCTTTTGCGAACCGTGATTACGTGTGGACCGATCTGATTCCCGAAATCGAGGGACGGGATTATTTGCAGACGCTGGGCGGGGTCGTTTCTGACGTCGTTGTTCGCGCTAAAAAAGACGTTAATGTCCAGGTTCTTGTCGGTCTTTCGGCGCCCTTGGTTCAATCAAGTTCCTATGGCGCAACCGTCGCGTCCAAAGGTTTGGGAGCAGAAAAAAAGATTGACGTCGCCGCTCGTTATTCAGACTCGGAAAAATCGCCTCTCACGCTCTTTGAAAAAACGCTCGAGGCGGGTGACGTCTGGACTCTTCCGGTTGAAACATGGACAGGAACGATCCTTTTACTTCCCGAATGAAGTCGTTTTTTCTACAGTACGTCCTGTTCAGCGCGTTCTTTTAACCTTCTAGTGGTCTTAGCTTGGAATTAGGGCAAGATGATGATATTTCGTCTGGCAAATAGTATAGATAACGGCAAAAAATTAAATTTTCGATCTCTGAGCGCTGTCCTAAGCGCGATAATCTTACTATGTCCAATCTTAAGCGTTGCTCAAGTTGTTAAGGATGACTCTACTGTTTTTCGTCAAATTAAACCCAGTCAACCGAACGTTATTCCATTTGATTCTATTCAAGCTAAGTTTTTGCGTTTTGTTGTTTATTCCTCTCACAATGGCGATCCTGCAATCGACGAACTTCTGATTTATGGAACCGACGACGAGGACGCGCCGAATCTTGCGAGAATTAACGTAAAGCGCGTGGCGGCGTCTTCGTGTATCGTCGGGTATGATATTCACCGGACAGAAAACGTTGTAGACGGAAACTTTGGCAACGCGGCTTCGTGGGTTGCCGGAAAGACCCCGACGTGTGAGAATCCAGAATGGATCGAAATAGAATGGAACGATCCAGTAGTGGTCAATCGTGTCGTTTTTTCTCGAGACAGACAGGGGGAGTATGCCGATCGAGTTCCACTCCATTTTGAGATTCAAATTTCTAACGACGGGGAGATTTGGGAGGGTGTGGCGTCTGTTGTTGGATTTCTAGACGAAGTTCCACAAAAGGGGTTGTCTTCGTATAATTCCTCATGGTTTAGCGATGTTCCCACAGGAAAGGAAGTAAATTGGGAACCATTGAAGGACGTTGTTGTAGGATCTGAACTCACCCCCTACGACAAAGCCCTTCAGAACGCATTTTTAGCCGAAGAAAACGCAATTCTAAAAATTGCCGGTTTTGCAGATTGCGAACCTTGGCTCATTCAACGACATTATCCTGAATATGTCGAACCCGAAAGAAAACCTGACCAAGTACTTCCTTTGCCGTGCTTCGATTCCCCTCTTTCTGAGAAGGAGTTGCTCGATTGTTATTCAGCTGGAACGGTATGGGCTTTTTCGACCGGCTCTTTTGCTTCCGGTCCTCTTGTCAAACAATCTGTAAACGCGTTGATAACAAACGATTCCTTGCGCCTTCGGATATCTGTAAATCGTATCCTTTCGGAGAATATTGCCCTTATTTCTACGGAAAATATCCCTGCGCGCGGTCTAATCGTCTTGCGCGAAGAGAAACTCATTTGGAAGCCGGTTGATTGGCTAGCTGGGACCGAAGAAACGGAACTTACCGGCTCTTTTGATAAGACAAACGGCGTTTTAGACTTTTCGATCCCTCTTAGGTTCTTACCAGAATGGAGTGAGCGCGGACTCTACGTATCCCTAGGAATTGGGGCGCGTCATGTTTTACCGGGCGGACGTCCCATTCACTTCCGTCCCGCAAAGTTTTCCGCCTCGTTTATGCCTTTTGTCGACGAAAATGCGAATTTTTCACTGCGACTTTGTTCTTATTCGGACGACGCCATCGAACTGTCGACCTCTCAGGAAATCATTACCCTTAAGCCGCATGAGAAGAAGGAACTTATCCTCCAGGGAAAATACGGTCAAGCTGGTCCCGAACTCGTATGGAACGCCGCAGAGAAGGGAAGCGACGAGAAATATTGCTTGGTCGCATTCCAGTATGACCCCTGTTATCGCCCTCTCTGTCAACTTGGAAACGCTTTAGAAAGAGCCGAAAGCTCTGCGGATAAGCAACTTGACAAGCAAGATTTTGAAAAGAGATTTATTATTCCCGGAACGGTCAATCCTCGTTATATCGATACGAGTCAATATGATTACAGAGACCCCCTTGGAGAGTATGTGGAACTGTGTCGGTATTTTGACGGAATTTCT
>Ga0256407_10010408_pt1 | contig 13078 bp, 6 predicted proteins | sample RumenRJG_04DNA_FD_193489 | JGI IMG/M metagenome (GOLD analysis project Ga0256407, IMG submission 193489) | Bovine rumen microbial communities from Lethbridge, Alberta, Canada - RJG_04 | ecosystem: Host-associated > Mammals > Digestive system > Stomach > Rumen | place: Canada: Alberta | collected... | reverse complement strand
TGATTTTTCTGTAGAATTTAATTTCATTTCAATATTCTCCTCATTTGAATGTTTCAAAATTTCTTTAAAGAAATTTGAGCCATTAAATTTATAAAATTTTTCTGTTAAATTCATATATAATTTTATATATTTATTAATATCTTTTTCTTTTGTTTGATATTCAGATAATTTTATTTTTCCCAAATCTTTATTTAAATTTATCAATGCTACTCTATCAGTAGATGTTGGGTAAAATGCTAATAAAAACATAATAATCCTTTTTATATTATCTTTTGATTCAATTATTTTTTCAACATTAATTATAATTTTATTGTATGTTTCATTTCCAATTTTTTCATTTGATATTTTAATAATTCTTTCTTTGAATACATTTTTTAATTTGTATATTATCATACAAAAATCATGAGAGATATTAAAAGTCTTTAAATCATTTAAAATGTTATGACAAACACTTTTTGTCTTTTTTATATAAACTACATCTTTTAACAATTCTTCATTTAAAAAACCGAAATCTATAACATGTTTTAAGATTTTAAAATTTTCACTTTCATTTTCACTATAGAATTCATTTTCATTCATAATTAAAGGATTAAATTTTTTGAATAACGTTTTTAATGAGTAAATATCTCTTATTGTTTGAAAAAAAAGTGTAATTGTTTCAAAATTAGCCCCACTTAAATCATTTTCAAAGAATTTTAATATTTCATCTTTTAATCTTTCAGGGTTAGGAATAATTAACTTTTTATTATTTTTGTTCACTTCATTATTTGTACTTATTAATTCAATTATTTTAATCATAATACTTCTACATATTTTTGTGTTAAGTGTTTTATTTATTTCTTTTAGCACATTTATAACCTCATCTAGATATCCTATTTCTAAATTTGAAGTAATATATTTCAAAATATAAGATTCAAGATTTGGACTGTTGCCTTTACAATCTTTTAATAATGTAATAAATTTGGCATGAACTTTATTTAAATATTTCCAATCCTTTGTTGAAAAATCAGAAAAAATATAAATAAAGGAAAAGTCATCAAATTTTTTTATTTTTTCAAGTAATCCTTCATTTAATTCTTTATTTAATTGAGGAGAAAGAGTTACTTTAAAATTTAAATTATGAAATAAATCATTAAATTTGTCAATTTCATCTTTTCCTTTCTTTTTTAATGGTTCAAATGAAATATGATTCAAAATAAATTTTACATTTTTATTTTTATCGATTTTATTATTACTAAAAGGTTTTTGATAATATGGATCATTTCTTAAATTTTCAAGCATTTCCACATTTATCAAATTTTCATTTCTAATTTTTCTATCATAAATATTATGTTCTTTCTCTTCTATTTCTTCTGTTATTTTTTGTGGTAAATTATTCATTTTTTTAAATATATTTTTCAGTTTATTTAAATTTTCTAAATTATTTCCACAATTTGCCAAAAGATTTTGATAGAAATTAAATGGTAATTTTAATAAATAATATTGTTTATTTCCAGAAAATATATTAATTTTATTGATATTATCTAATATTTCATCTAATTTATTTTCCTCAGGTTGACCAGAACAATCTTCCATTTTTAAAAAAGTCTTTTTAGGCATTAATAATTTCAGAATTATTTCTTTATTTTCCTCAATTGTTTTTAACCAATTAGAAAAACTTGAAATTTTTTTTAAAAGACACATTAATTTTTCATATGAATCAACATATTTAAACATATTTATTATATTTGAATCATCATTTTTTTTATTAAACATATTTTCATTTTGAAAAAACAAATCAACTACATCAATTTCAAACTCATCTTTTTCATCTTTATATTTTTTTTTTCTTTCTTCAAATATACTTAAAAAATTTTCTGGAATAACATAATAATAATAATACATTATAACTAAATAAAGTTTTTCTCCAAATTGTTTTTTTTTACTTCCTAAAATTAAACAAAGAACTCTATTAGTATTTTTATAAACCAATTTTATCACTGCTTGATGAGATTTTGGATCAATTTTATCTTTTATATAAATTTTCTCAGCTTTAAATAAAACAAGTAATTGTTTTACAAAATCCATATTGAAAACTTCTTTGAAAACATTTAAAAATAAAGTGAATTCAATTGTTTTACTATTATTCATTACTTTTACTATATCTCTATTTAAATTTCTTTTTGTATATGTTGTTTGTAAATTATTTTCTTTTAAAAAATCTAAATAATATTTATATTGAGTATTTTCTAAAAGTTTTTGTTGTTCTGGACATTTAGAAAAATAATTCATTCTACCATTATATTTAAGTTTCACATTAAATAAATAATTATCATTCACATTTAAAGAGTGAATGTCTGAATTATTATCTTTAGTATAAAATATTGTAATCTCTTTATCTTTCATAATATTTTTATCATATGATGATGAATAAATTTTGGTTTCAAATTTATTATTTTTTGCTGGAAATACTTTTTCACAAACAAAATCTCCAAAACCTTTTTTATCCATATAAAATGCTTTTGTGTTTATTTTTCCAAACTCTGTAGATAAAATGAAATAGACTTTGAATTCAGTTTGATTTGGATCTGGTTTAGGTTCTGGTTTCTTATCCATTAATTGAATTTAACTATTTTGAAAAAAAATATTTATATAAAAATAGTTTATGAAATAGTAAAAAAAATAATTCAATTTTAATTTTATATAATAAATAATTAATGTCAAATAAAGAGAATTTAAACATTGATAAACAAAAAAAAAAATTAACACTGATTGACATATTATTAAAAAAATATAAAAATATTAAAAAAACCTTAACATTATATTCTTGGGAAAAAGAAGGAAAAATAGTATAATTAATATAATTATAACTGTTAAAATAAAAATAGTTATTACAAAAAGGGAAAATATCTTTTACAAATTCAGAAAGACAAAAACTAAAAACATTATTTTTATATGAAATGCCAAATCAATATAGGAAAAAAGTAATTGAAAAAATAATATAAAAATATAGTATTGGTTAATTGTAAGTGGAGCAAAAAGAGATTTAATAAATAATCCAAATTATTATAATAATTTAACAAATAATTTCCCAGATTATATTCCTTCTCCTTATGAATCATTAATTGATCTTGATATAAATAGAACTTTTCCATATGATCCTTATTTTAAAAAAAAAGAAAATTTAAAAAAATTAAAAAGAATTTTAATTGCTTATACAAGAAGATGTACTTCAATTGGTTATTGTCAAGGTTTTAATTATATAGTTGCTAAAATATTAAAAATTATGAATAATGAAGTATATAAAATATTATTATTTTAGGAAGAAACTTTTTGGGTTTTTACAGAAATTATTGAAAGACTTTTACCTTTAAATTATTTTACTGAATTAGTTGGAATGATGATTGATTATACTTTAATTAAAAATCTAATATTAAGAAATAATGAAGAAATAATAATTCATTTGAAAAATTTAAACTGTGAATTATATTTAAATAATATGATTCATAAATGGTTGATTACATTATTTATTGAAGGAGTTAGTGATATTTTTCATTTAATAATTTGGGATTTATTTTTATTAGAAGGGAGTATTGTATTTTTTAAAGCAGCATATGGTTTAATTAAAATTATGTCTAAAGATATTTTAGAAGCAAAAACAATTGAAAATATTCAAAATATTTTTGAAAATAAAATTATAAATTATGATAATACCGCTAAATTAATTTATTTTTTAGTTTTTAAAATATATGATAATTTTAATATCGATATATTAAATAAATATAGAAAATTTTTATTACCAAAAATTAAAAATCAAATTGGGAATAGTAATTCAGATTTTTTTAATGAAATGAAAGAAGAAGAAATTGAATGTGATTTAGATTGGCCTTTATGTTCTAAAGATCAAAATTATAGACATGAAATAATTGAATTTATTATTTATAAACAATTAGAAAAGCCAATTGTTATTAATGATTATTATGGTAATAATTTAAACTTTGAAAAAACAAAAAAAGAAAATAATGAAAAAGATCAATATGATTATTATAGTGAAATTTGTATTGAAAGAAGAAAACATATTTGTGATTCTAAAATTGAATCTATAAAAGATATTTTAAATGATAGATATATAAATAAAGAAATAAATTTATTACAATATCAAAATCAAAGAAAAAAAACTTTTATATCATTTAATTCAAGTAAAAGTAATATGATTTTATCTTATAAAGATGAATCAATTTATAATAAAATTGTTGAAGATATTGAAAAAGAAAATGAAAATATTATTCAAATGCCAAAGCAAAATATTGATTATGGATTAGAATATAATGATAATTAAAAATAATTTATTTAAATAGAAAAACTATATATATAATAATTATAAAAATTAAATTATAATTTAAATGAATAAATCAGTGTTAATAATATTAAATAAATCAATCTTTTTTAAATTTTTTTTTATTGTTTATTAAGAAATATATTTTATTTATACAAAATTTATATGTGAATTTATTAAATTAATATTATAAATTTTCAATAACTTTATGAAAAGTTTCTTCTAAATTTTTTGTATTTGAATTGACAATTTCTTCATTATTTGGTTTTTCAGATATAATTTCACTATAAATACCATTATTTTTTTCTTTAATTTCTTTATCTTTTTTATCTTCTTTTTTTAATAATAATTGACAAATAGATTCATTCAAAAAATTATAATACCATAATTCTTTATCATTACATAATTCTTTCCCTCCAAAAAAAATCCTAAAATTTTTAATATCCTCATCTTTATATTTATTTAATTTTTTTATTTCATATTTCAAATCCAAAACTAATTTATAATTTGAAATTTTAATTTTATCTTGATTAATAAAAAATCTAACAATAATAACAATATCTTCTTCTTTAGGTTTATTTTTTTTAACATCATCAATTTCATATTTAAAAGGTTCATTAATACAATAATTAGGAATTTCATATAAAGCACCTTTACTATCATAAGTAATATTAATGCAATTATTATAAGGAATAATTCCTCCATCTTTCATAATATTTTCTATTTCTTCTTCATTTAATGAATTATCTGAACATATTACATGTAGTAATTCCCATATTTCATTATTTCCTTCAATTCTACTTGACCAAAAATCTTCTCTTAATTTATTTAATTGTAATATTGATATTTTACTTATGTATCCTTTCATTTTTTTTATCCCTTTTCCTACATATTCATTTTCTATTTCAGGGAAATTAAAACTTGGATCATTTTTACTTTGTAAATAAGGTTCAAAATTTTGATATGGAAAAAAATTACTATAATTTGTATTATTATTATTTAATTGGATATTATTATTATTTTCATTGCTATTATTGTTTATATTATTATCTATTTGATTTCTATTTCTTTCATTTGAATGTGAATTGTTTATATTATTATTACTATTATTTAATATATTATTTAAATCATTACTATCATTTATTGAATAATTTGAAGGACGTATATTTGATTTTATTACTACATTTGGTTTTAAACATGAACATCCCATAATTTATTTATTTTTTTTAATTTGATAAATAATTTCTCTTGTACCGATTTATAATAATTAATAATAAGAATAAATTAAAAATAAAAAAATATTAAATTAGTTCATTTTTTTAAATATATATTTAGTAATTATTCTTAATTATTCGAGAAAATAATTTCATTTTACTATAATCTATTTTTTTATGGTAAAGAACAGTAGAAATTAAAAGTAAAATAAAGCAAATACTAGCATATAAAGTATAAAACCAAATAATTTTAGTACCACTAATTTCTTCAATTTCTAATTTAAATAAAATTCCAAAAATAAATGGAATTAATGCACCAATAATTGAAGCAATATAAGATAAAAATGTAATATAAATATTAGCATTAATTTTACCTATTTTATAATTATCAGGGAAAATTTCTGCAATAAATCTTCTTAATTTTGTTTGTATTATCATATTTGACATTATAATTATAAAATATAGAAAATCAATAACAATAATTGGGAAAATAAACATAAATATTAATGAAGCAAATATAAATATTTCTACATGAAGAAGACTTAAAATAAACTTTTGTTTTGAATAAAAATCATTATATAATTTATGCAAAGAATTAAAAGATAATATTGCTAATATCATAAAATAATAATCAATTGAATTATTTTTAAAAACAATAATTGGATAAATTATATTTAAACTTGATAAAATAAATTCAGATATACAAATATGAAATGTTAATAATTGAAGTAAATATGGTAAATTTTTTTTATAAGAATTACAAATTTCATTTACACTATCTTTAATTAAATTTGCATCTGAAAATTTATTTTTTATATTAAATTCACCTAATTCTTCATTATTTTTATCAACTTGTTCTAATTCTTCTTGTGTCATATCTTCCTTTGATTTAGAATTTCTTTTTGGTTTAATTATATTATCACTATGAGAACTATCATTAGAATTTAATCTTTCAAAACTTTTAAAATTTTTTATTTTTTTTTTCATTAAAGAAAATTTTGCTCTATTTGGACTATTAAAAGTATATAAAGCATAAATCATTGATAATATATTTAAAATAGATAAACATGTTGAAATAAAATAAATTGTATAATTACTATTATTAAAAGTAGTTAAATAAAGGAATAAAATACCAATAATAAAACCTAATAAAGTACCTTCAACATTATAATTATTATATTTTTTAATATAAAAATATAAAATATTTTTAGGAAGAAATGTCATTAAATATTGTCTTTCTATTTTCCCTGAAGAACCTAATCCAAAAATAAATCTTGATATAAAAAATAACATTAAATATTTAAATTTTCCATATTCCCACCAAGGGATTAATATTATATTACTACATAAAATTAAAAAGATATTAATTATTAAAGAACTTTTAAAATGTTTATTACTTTCAGAAAATAAATTTAAAAAGAATGATGATAATAAATTTCCTAAAAACATAAAAGCAAAACAAAGACCAATATAATAAATTTTATATTCTCTATTAAAAAATGGTATATAAATTAAATAATTCATATTTATCATTATAGAATTAAGTAAAACATTTGTTAAAATAATATCTACATTAGTTTTATTAAATTCACTTAAATTTCCTTTATTTATTTTTTTTAATTCATGAAATCCTGTTGATGTTAAAAATTTTTTTGTAATTAAAACACTACCATCTTTCTTTTTTAATTCCATATAATTATTAAAATCATCTTCATTTGTTAAATAAGAAGTTGAATTTGTATCATTTGGAGTATTTTGTTCATATTGGAGAAACATTCCTAAATTTAAATATTGAATTCTATAATTATTTGTTACTGATATTGTATCAATATGATTTTTAATTTCATTTGAATATTTTTTTATTGTTGAAAAAATATTTTTATATAAATCCTTATCATCATCATCATATGATTTATTTTTTTCTATTTCATCACTTCTTTTTATAAGTAATTCTATTAAGTGTTTAATTAATAAAACTAATTCATCAAAAATTTTCATTTTTAAAATATAATTTAAATCACTATTATGATGGTCTAATCTAGTCTTTATATAACGTAACATTAATGATTTATCATTGTAAAATGGTTTTATTTTTTTATCAAATTTTTTCATTATTTTTCTTATAGCTTCTAAATTAATAAAAATAAAATCATTAAAAAATCTAGTATCTAAAGTTAATATAAATAATTTCTCACATTCTGATCTTATAACCATTTCTTTAATTTTAGTATAATCTTCTTTTGATCTAATAAATACATTTAATTTTTTAAAAAGTTCTTTTTCAATTGATGAATAATTTAAATAAAAATTTTGAATTTCTGTATCTAATTTATCAAAAAAATCTTTAATTAAATTAGAATGTTTTATAGATTTCCATATAGAATCTCCACTATTTAAAGATATAGATTCATTTTTTTTTTCTATAGGTTCAAATAAATCATTATTTAAATCATCAGTAGTTCTTATTGTTATATAAATTTGATTAATTGTTTGTTTTAATAATTTATAATTTATATATCTATCTTTCCATTTTGAAATTTTTCTTTCATTTAATTGTTTATTAAATTTCACCATTTATGATTTTATGTAATAAATTTATTTTATTTTAGAAAATTTTTATTGATAACTTTTATGAAAAAAGGAATTAATATTTTTTTTAGGCAATATAATTAAATAAAATTGTTTAAATGGGGAATTGCTTTATTCAATCAGATATAAATACAAATGGGACTATAAATGTTGATATAAAAAATAATTTATTACATAAACCTACAAATCAAAATAATGATGAATGTTCTATATTAATTAGTTCTTATTCAAATGAACAAAATTATAGTGTTAAATATAAAGAAAGTAATATTAAAGGAATATATGAAAAAAATAAAGAAAATAATTCTCCAAAAATTAAAAATAAAGTATAAATTTTTATGATTATTCTTTAAATATAATTATAATGTTATTATATATTAAATATACAAAATTTTAATATATAATTATTTTCAATAAATAAAAAAAAAAAAAAAAAAAAAAAAAAAAAAAAAAAAAATAAAAAAAAAAAAAAATAAAAAAAAAAAAAAAAAAAACAAAATAAAAAATTTAAAAAAAACAAAAAAAAAAAAAAAAAAAAATTTATAAATTTAAAAAAAACAAAAAAAAAAAAAAAAAAAAAAAAAAAAAAAAAAAAAAAAAAAAAAATGACAACCCAAGACCCATCTCATTCAGAATTAATAAAACAATTTCAAAAATCCCCAAACACAATTCGTAACATATGTGTTTTAGCTCACGTAGACCATGGTAAAACAACTTTAGTAGATTCCTTAATAAGTTACAACAACATAATATCACCTCGTTTAGCAGGTGACATTCGTTACATGGATTCTCGTCCAGATGAACAAGAAAGAAATATAACAATGAAATCATCATCAATTTCTTTAGCTTATCATTCAGAAAAATATAATAATAATTATTTAATTAATTTAATTGATTCTCCTGGTCATGTTGATTTTTCTTATGAAATTTTTTCTGCTTTAAAAATGGTTGATGGTGCTATTATTTTAATTGATGTTATTGAAGGAATTTGTTCTCAAACTGAAAGTGTTATTAGACAAGCTTGGGATGAGAATATTAAATGTGTTTTAGTTTTAAATAAAATTGATAAGTTAATTACTACTGTTCAATTAAGCCCTCTTGAAGCTTATGAACATTTAGTTAATTTATTAGAAAAAGTTAATGCTCTTATGGCTAGTTTAATTTTAAGAGATGTTGAATTAGAAAATTTAAATAGTAATAATGGGAAAAGTAATAAAAAAGATAATTTGAAAAAACAAGAAAGTTCTAATTCTATTTCTAGTGTTGATAATAATAATAATAGTAATAATAATGAAAATATTGATAATATTGTTGAAGAAAAAGAAAAAGATTTTTATTTTTCTCCTGAGAAAGGAAATGTTATTTTTGCTAGTGCTTTATATAATTGGGCTTTTACAATATATACTTTTGCTGATATATTAACTGAGAAATTTAAATTTAAAAAAGAAAATTTAATTAAAGTTTTATGGGGTGATTATTATTATAATTCAAAAACTAAGAAAATATATACAGAACCACCAAATTCAAATTCAAAACCAATATTTGTTGATTTTATATTAAATAATATTTATAAAGTATATCAATCAATATTAATAGAAAAAAATATAGAACAAACAAAGAAAATAATATCAAGTTTAAAAATAGAAATAACTCAAAAAGAATTAAATGAAAATACAATAAATAAAAACCCTCAAATTTTACTAAGAGCAATAATGAGACAATGGTTACCAATTCCAAAAACACTTTTAGATGTATCAATTGAGCATTTACCAAATCCAATAAAAGGTCTTCAAAATAAAATAGATTTATTATTTCCTCCAATAAAATTTTCTCATAATGACTTTGTAAAAAATTTAAAAAATAAAATTAAAAATGGTATAATTAACAATGAGAATATACCAACAGTAGCATATATATCAAAAATGATACCAATTCAAAAAAAAAATATTCAAGGTATTGATTTTGAAAAACAAAGTGATGGTGATGAAGTAAAATTTATGGCTTTTGCAAGAGTGTTTACAGGAGAAATTAAAAAAGGAAATGACTATTATGTAATTGGACCAAAACATGATTCAAAAAAAAATAAATATGATATTGTACAAATAAAATTTAATAATTTATATTATTTTATGGGTCAATTTTTAATAATTGATAATTTAATTCCAGCAGGGAATATTTTTTCAATTGGTAATTTAGATAATAATATTTTTAAAACTGGAACAATTTCTTCTTCTTTTGATTGTCCTTCAATAATACCATTAAATATGAATAAAAATTCAAATATTAAAGTTTCAATAACAACAGAAAATTTAAAAGAATTACCAATTTTAATTGAAGGATTAAAAAAATTAGATCGATGTGATCCAGCAGTTGAATATTATCTTCAAAGTAATGGAGAACATATTTTAGTTACTTCAGGAGAAGTTCATTTAGAAAGATGTATAAAAGATTTAGAAGAAAATTTATCTAAAGTTAAAATTAATATTAGTCCTCCTATTGTAAATTTTAAAGAAGGATTAAGTAATTTAAATTATACTTTTAAAAAAAAAGATTTAAAAAAACAAAAAGAATTAGATATTAAAAAAGAAGAAGAAGAATTAAATGAAATTAAATTAAAAGAAAGAAAATTTAATAATGATATGGATGAATATTATCAAATTGAAGGAGGAGAAAATAATATTGATATTGATGATCAAGAAGAAATATTAAAAAGTTCTATGCCAATGTATATTACAAAGAAAGAACCAATTAAAAAAATTCCTAAAATTGCAAAACATAAAATTACAGATGTAATTATGAAAGGAGAAAAAAAAATTAATCATTTTATTCAAAAACAAAATCAAAAATTAGAACAAAAAGGTTTTGCTGAAGGAATTACTTCAAATAAAAATTGTAATTTTGGAATTACTTCTTTTGGTATGAGTCAAGATATGATTAATGTTATTGAAAAAAATCAAAAAATTATTGAAACAATTGAACAAAATGGTTTTGAAGTTGATGAAGAAATTTATAAAAGTGCTTTAAAATTTAAAAATGAATTAATTAATGTTTGTGAAAATAATAAATTGAAAAAAATTATTGGAAATTATTTATATGCTTTTGGAACTAAAGAAGGTGCTGTTAATATACTTCTTATTAAACATTTAAATAAGGAATTTACTTTTTTTGAAAGAATTATTAAGAAATCTAATTATGATGATAATGAAGAAGATGAAAAAATTGAAAATAATGATAATGTTAATGAAAGTAATAAAATTGATAAAGAACAAAAAAATGAAGAAATTAAAATTAAAGATGAAAATAAAATTGATGATGAGAAAAAAAATGAAGAAAAAAAAATTAAAGATGAAAAATATATTGAAGAAGAGAAAAAAAATGATGATAAAAATAAAATTGAAGATGAAAATAAAGTTAAAGAAAATAATAAAGGAGATGAAAATGGAAATAAAAAAGATAATATAGAAAAGAAAAATATAAATAAAAATGGGAAAGATAATAATGAAAAAGAAAAGAAAAGTTATAAAAATATAGATGAAGTAATTAATGAAGGTATAAAAAATAAAAATGTATCATTAAAAGAATTTTTAAATTCAATAAAAATAGGATTTGATTTAGCAATAAAAAATGGTCCTTTATGTGAGGAAAATATGTATGGTGTAATTTTTGTATTAGAATTTGTAGAATTTAATAATCCAGAAAAAAAAGAAGATAAAAAAGAAAAAGAAGAAGACAAAAAAGAAGAGAAAAAAGAAGAAGAAAAAAAAGAAGATAAAAAAGAAAAAGAAGAAGATAAAAAAGAAGAAAAAGAAGATAAAAAAGAAGAAAAAGAAGACAAAAAAGAAGAAGATAAAAAAGAAAAAGAAGAAGACAAAAAAGAAGATAAAAAAGAAGAAAAAGAAGATAAAAAAGAAGAAAAAAAAGAAGAAAATGAAGAAAAAAAAGAAGAAAAAGAAGAAAAAGATCAAAACCTAGAAGAAAATAAAAAAGACTCAAAAAAAGAAATAGAAAACCAAATAAAAGAAGAATCAACATCAGAAATTAAAGAAGAAAAAAAAGAAGAATCAACATCAGAAATTAAAGAAGAAAAAAAAGAAGAATCAACATTAGAAAACAAAGAACAATCCATAAAATCTCCTAAAAAAAATGATTCCCAAACAATCTTTCCTCAAATATTAAAAAACTCATTAAACACTTTAATCCCCCCATCTCAAAGTCCTCAAAAATTAAATCCATTTTCAGAGCAAGCAACAACAAAATCAGATAACAAAACAAAAACAAATCCATCAAATCAAAAATCATCAACATATGGTCCATTCTTAGGTCAAATAATGTCAACAATAAAAGAAACATGTCGTAAATCATTTTTAAGTGGTGACCCAAGATTAATAGAAGCATTATATTTATGTATATTTCAAATTAATCAAGAAAATGTTGGAAAAATTTATAGTGTAGTTTCTAAAAGAAGAGGAGAAATAATAAATGAAATTCCATCTGATGAAAATATCAAATGTACTATTGAAGCTATTGTTCCTGTTGCTGAAAGTTTTGGTTTTGTTGAAGAAATTAGAAAAAAAAGTTCTGGACTTGCTAATCCTATGTTAAGGTTTTATAAATGGAAAATTATCGATGTTGATCCTTTTGATATTCCTAGTGAAGATGATATTATTAATTTTGGTGTTAATGTTGATAGTCCTAATATTGCTAAGGAATATATTAATAAAATTAGACAAAGGAAAGGATTAGTTACTGATGAAAAAATTGTTAAAGGAGCTGATAAACAGAAAAATTTAGCTAAGAAAAGATGAGTTTTTTATAGGGTTTTTTTCAGTTTTCTTTTTTGAGTTTTTTTTCTTTTTTTTTTTTTTTTTTTTTTTTTGTTTTTTTTTTTTTTTTTTTTTTTTTTTTTTTTTTTTTTTTTTTTTTTTTTTTTTTTTTTTTTTTTTTAAAATTTTTTTTTTTT
>Ga0256407_10010405_pt1 | contig 13081 bp, 6 predicted proteins | sample RumenRJG_04DNA_FD_193489 | JGI IMG/M metagenome (GOLD analysis project Ga0256407, IMG submission 193489) | Bovine rumen microbial communities from Lethbridge, Alberta, Canada - RJG_04 | ecosystem: Host-associated > Mammals > Digestive system > Stomach > Rumen | place: Canada: Alberta | collected... | reverse complement strand
CTCCGATGCTCAGGCCAACGCCAGCATCCAGCTGCGTGGTCAGAACTCGCTCTACACCGATGGCTCGCATAACGCTCCTCTCATCATCCTCGACGGTATGCAGTTTGCCGGTAGCCTCTCGGAGATCAACCCCGATGATATCGAGCAGATCGACGTGCTGAAGGATGCCTCTTCGGCTGCCATCTATGGTGCCAAGGCTGCTAGCGGTGTCATCATCATCACCACGAAGAAAGGTAAGGAGGGCAAGCCCATCATCAACGTGAGCGTGAACCTCGCTTCCAATACCAAGGCCGCCTATCGCGACGTGTTCAGTCCCAGCGAGTATATGACCTACCGCGAAGACTGGTACAAGGCCCAGACCTACGGCTATCGTGACGATGGCACATGGGGTTACTATGGCAAGGACAGCGGTATCCCCGTGGGCTACTACGACCATTTCAATAATCTCTCGCAATATGGCATCTCGCAGGAGCAGTGGGCCAGCAACGGACCGAAGACCTCGCAGGCCGGCGAGTCGATGCTCAGCCTCTACGCCCGCCGTATGGGCTTCGATGCCGATGCCTCTGTCGTGATGGAGAATTTCTTGGCTGGCAGGACCTACAACTGGGAGGACGCCACCTTCCGCAATGGCTTCAACCAGGACTACAATGCCAGCATCTCGGGTGCCACCGACCGTATCAACTACTACTTGGGATTCGGCTACCTGAACAATGAGGGTGCCATCCAGGGCGATGACTACTACGCCTACCGCGCCAACATGAAGCTGAACGCCAAGATCACCGACTGGCTCGAGGTGGGTGGCAACGTCAACTTCCAAGACCGCAGCGACGTGTCGCAGAAAGTGCCTCTGGGCAGCAACTATTGGGACGACAACCAGCTGCGCGAGTCGCCTTACGCTTCACGCTACGATGCCGATGGCAATGAGATGCAGTATCCCCGCACTGGGAACCCCACCAACGGTGGTTACAACTACCATTTCCAGCAGAAGTATATCGAGTTGGACAAGGGCTACACGGTGCTCAACACCATCTTCAACGCAAAGGTGACACTGCCTTACGGCTTCACCTACCAGTTCAATATCGCTCCGCGCTTCCAGTGGTTCTACGACCGCTATTGGTTGTCGGCTGAACTGCCCGACAGCAAACCCGCCGACCGTGGCTCCAACCGCAACACCTCGAAGACCTTCAACTGGAACCTGAACAACACGCTGACATGGGACCGCACGTTCAACGACCTGCACCACTTCACCGTTACCCTCGTTCAGGAGGCTGAGGAGAACCGCTACTGGTATGATGAGATTCATGCCCGCAACATCACACCTACCGATGTGCTGGGATTCCACTACATCGAGGGTGCCAACAAGGAGCAGAGCTCGTTCCGTACCAATGACACCCACTACACCGCAGCCGCTTATCTGGGCCGCTTGTTCTACGGATTCATGGACCGCTACATGGTCACCGCAACGGTGCGCCGCGACGGTTACTCCGCTTTCGGACAGAACAACCCATGGGCCAACTTCTGGTCGCTGGGTGCCAGCTGGGTGCTCTCCGAGGAGAAGTTCGCTCAGAACTGGAACTGGCTCGACATGGCCAAGCTGCGCATCAGCTATGGTACCAACGGTAACCGCTCGCTGAGCGACACCTACCTGGCGCTGTCCAACCTGGCCAACGGTGGTCTCTATGCTTACTATAAGTATGGTTCTTCCTCACAAGAGGTGCTCAATGCCCTTCAGGTGAGCCGCCTGGGTAACCCCAACCTGGAGTGGGAGAAGACCTCATCATGGAACTTCGGTGTCGACTTCTCTTTCCTCAACCGTCGCATCTCGGGTGCCCTCGATATCTACCACAAACGTACGCACGACATGATCATGGGCCAGCGCCTGCCCAACTTCACGGGCTTCAGCAGCATCACCACCAACCTCGGCGAGGTGACCAACACCGGTTTCGAGATTACCATCAACACCCGCAACATCGATACCGAGAACTTCAAGTGGAACACTGCACTGGGCTTCTCCTACAACAAGAACAAGATCAAGCACCTCTACTATGAGTACGACGAGGACGGCAAGGAAATGGACGACACCAGCAACGGCTGGTTCATCGGCAAGCCCATCGGAGAGATCTGGTACTGGGAGACCGACGGCATCTGGCAGGCCAACGAGGCCGAGGAGGCTGCAAGGGTGAACCAGAAGCCTGGCGACCCGAAGGTGGTCAACGTCTATACCGAGGACGACAAGATTCTCGACGACGGCACACGCGTTCCCGTCTACAACGACAAGGACCGCACCTATCAGGGCACTACCCAGCCGCCTGTCTACTGGAGCATGCGCAACGACTTCACTTTCCTGAAGAACTTCACCTTCTCGTTCTCAATGTACAGCTATATGGGGCACAAGAGCCGCGCCGGCTACTGGCTGAATGGCGACAACTCTGGTTCGATGTTCACCCAGACCTGCAACACTTACAAGAAGGAATACTGGACGCCCGACAACCCGACCAACGAATATGGTCGTCTGAACGCCGTGGGACCCTCTGGCGTGACAGGCATTGAGAAGGTCTACAACCGTAGCTTCGTCCGTCTCGACAACATCACACTCGGCTACACGCTCCCCGTCGAGCTCACCAGCAAGATTGGTGTTCAGCGTGTACATGTGACTGCCGGCATCAACAATGTGTTCACCATCGACAGTTGGGAATATGGCGATCCCGAGACAGGTGGATTTGCCAACCGTCAGTTCCACTTCGGTCTGAATGTCACACTCTAAAGATATTGAGAATCAGTAATTAGCAGTTTTGATTACTTTAAAAAACAGAAAGATATGAACAACAAAAATATATTTAGAGGTGGAGTGGCAGTAGTAGCGATGGCCTCGATGTTGGTCGGATGCGGCGACTCGTTCCTCGAGCAAGACCCGCTGTCATTCTACGAGCCGGCTACCACCTATAGCACTGAGGCTGGCTTGCAGGCTGCCCTTGCACAATGCGACAAGCAATTGAAAACCTACCGCATCGACGGTAACTGGAACAATGTGGGTATCTTCACCAACTACCTCATGTCGGATGTCGGTATGTATGCCAAGACCGATATGGGTGGCGGATTCCAAGACAACTTCGACGCCAAACTCACGCCAACCTCGGGTATGGCTGGCGGTGGCGACGGCAACTACATGCAGCGCTTCTGGGACCAGGGCTATAGCATGGTGAAGTATGCCAACTCCATCCTCTCGTATGTCGACCAGGTGAAAGGTCTCGACGATGCCACACGCGATGCCTACAAGGGCCGTGCCTATTTCCATCGTGCCTATGCCTATTACAACCTGGCTCTGCAGTTTGGCGATATCCCCTTGGTCACAAAACTCATCAGCGTGCCCAAGCGCAACTACACCTCTGCCAGCAAGGAGGCCATCTTCAAGATGCTGGTCAACGACCTCGAGTTTGCCGTTCAGCATGTGCCCTCACAGGCCAAGATGAGCTACATGGGACAGGTCAACCAAGAGGGTTGCATGCATCTGCTCATCAAGTGCTATCTGGCCATCGGCGAGTATGCCAAGGCCGAGAACATGGCCACCGACTTGATCAACAATCATGGTCTGAAACTGATGACCGAGAACTTCGGCACCTGGCAGCCTTCTGGCAACGAGAAGACTTGGAAGGTGACCCGCAACGTGATTTGGGACCTGCACCGCACACCCAACATCGCCGACCCGGCCAACAAGGAGACCATCATGATGATCACCAACAGCAACGACCAGGACTTCACCACCTATAACATCATGCGTGCCTGCTTCGCTCACTGGAGCAACGGTATCATCCGCGACCCGCACGGACTGGGTGGCCCCGGACAGAACATCGCCCGCAACAACAAGGACTACAACGAGGAACTCGACTGGGTGCGCGTGGCCGGACGTGGTATCGCACTCAACCGTACATCTTACTACTACAACAAGACCATCTGGATGGACGAGAACGGTGAGTACGACTGGCAAGACTTGCGCCACAACCGCGAGGTGGGCAACTGGATGGAGATGGAAGACTTCAAATACAACAACCGCAAGTCCGACTGCTACGGACAGAACTATCAGCTCTATGCCACCGAGGATTATGCCGATCCTTCAGATCCTTCGAAGATCCTGGTTCACAAGGGCGATATCCTCTGCTCCGACACCATCCGCAGTTGGTACCCCACACCGCTCTACCAGCTCTACATCCTCGATACGCCCAATGAGCAGAACATGGGTGCCAACCAGTTCCAGGGTGCTTCGGGCAAGGGTGCCAACGGCGATATGTACCTCTTCCGCCTGGCCGAGACTTACCTGCTGCGTGCCGAGGCCCGCTTCTATCAGGGCAAGAACGCTGAGGCTGCCAGCGACGTGAACGCCATCCGCCAGCGTGCCAATGCCAAGAAGATGTATACCACCGTCACCATCGGCGACATCATGTCGGAGCGTGCCCGTGAACTCTATCTCGAGGAGTTCCGCCAGGCCGAGATGGTTCGCGTGAGCTGGTGTCTCGCCCGCAGCGGGAAACCCGACGAGTGGGGCAACACCTACGACCTGAACACATGGGACAAGCAGGATGGTACCGACCTCAGTGGCGGCAGCTACTGGTATCGCCGCTGCACCACCTACAACGTGTTCAACCACCCCTACGGCAAAGGACAGCAGGGTAACCAGACCTACGAGTACAAGATCAACAAGCACAACCTGTTCTGGCCTGTTCCCAACTCGGCCATCACGGCCAACAACAAGGGCCAGCTGCGCCAGAACTTCGGCTACGACGGCTACAGCGAGTCAATCCCAATGTGGAACACCTGGGAGGAAGCCGTTGCCGATGAGGAAGTGGCAAACTAAGACTTTGGTTCATACATAGTTATTTTAGGTATTAAGTTAGCATTTCTAAAGCGGAGGGGACAGTCTGCGCATAGTGGGCTGCCCCCCTTTGCACCAAAAAGGAGACGATATGAAGAAGATGATGATTACCTTGCTGGCACTCCTCCTGACGGTGGGTGCGGCGGCAAAAAACCACACCGGCGGCACGTTCGAGTGTGGAAAGGGCACGTTCTTGCTCAACGGCCAGCCCTTCGTGGTGAAGGCGGCCGAGGTGCATTACCCACGCATCCCCCGACCTTACTGGGAGCACCGCATCAGAATGTGTAAGGCGTTGGGAATGAACACGCTCTGCCTCTATGTCTTCTGGAACATCCACGAACAGCAGATGGACCAGTTCGACTTCACTGGCAATAACGACGTGGCCGAATTCTGCCGCCTGGCACAGAAAAACGGCATGTATGTCATCGTGCGCCCGGGCCCCTACGTCTGTGCCGAGTGGGAGATGGGCGGCCTGCCTTGGTGGCTGCTGAAGAAAAAGGATATCCAGTTGCGCGAGCGCGACCCCTTCTTCATGGAGCGTGTCAGGATCTTCGAACAGAAGGTAGGAGAGCAACTGGCCCCGCTGACCATCCAGAAGGGCGGACCCATCATCATGATACAGGTGGAGAACGAATATGGCTCCTATGGTGAGGATAAGCCCTACGTGTCTGAGATACGCGACTGCTTGCGCGGTATCTATGGCGACAAACTCACGCTGTTCCAGTGCGACTGGAGCTCGAACTTCACGAAGAACGGACTCGACGACCTAGTGTGGACCATGAACTTCGGAACGGGGGCCAACATCGACCAACAGTTCAAACGGTTGGGCGAACTCCGCCCCGATGCTCCTAAGATGTGCTCCGAATTCTGGAGCGGCTGGTTCGACAAATGGGGTGCCCGCCACGAGACGCGGCCCGCCAAGGATATGGTGGCCGGTATCGATGAAATGCTGTCGAAGGGCATCTCTTTCTCGCTCTACATGACACACGGCGGAACGTCGTTTGGCCATTGGGCCGGTGCCAATAGTCCTGGCTTCGCACCCGACGTGACCAGCTACGACTACGATGCGCCCATCAACGAATGGGGACTCGCCACACCCAAATTCTGGGAACTCAGGAAGATGATGGAGAAATACAACGACGGCAAGAAAATGCCCGCAGTGCCAAAGGCTCCCATGGGCATCATCACCGTGCCCAAGTTTGAGCTCAGCGAGTTCTCGTCGATGCTCAATGGCGAGGACCCCGACCTGAAGGTGCCTGTGCGCAAGGGCAGCGGCATCATGACTTTCGAGGAGATGGACATGGGGTGGGGCGCTATGCTCTATACCACCAGACTGCCCGAGATTCCCGCGAAGAGCGTACTGACGGCCGACTTCCACGACTTCGCTCAAATATTCATCAACGGCAAATATATCGGCAAGGTAGACCGCGTGAAGAATGAGAAGAGCCTAACCCTTCCTCCCGTGAAGAAGGGTGACGAACTTGAGATACTCGTCGAGGCAATGGGGCGCATCAATTTCGGGCGGGCCATCAAAGACTTCAAGGGCATCGTGGGCGACGTGACGATTTCGTCTGAAATCGACCATATCGAAACCACGTGGAAACCGCAGGGCTGGAGCCAATATGCCATGAGCGACGACTACCGCAAGGCCGTGAACGCATTCAAGACCAACCACGACCTGACCAAGCCGGATATGGGCGTGCGTCTCGGACTTCCCGCCGTGTGGAACAAAGATGGACTCGACCTGGTAAGCAAACGCGGCTACTATCGTGGCTACTTCAACCTGTCGAAGGTGGGCGATACCTTCCTCAACTTCGAGACATGGGGAAAAGGACAGGTCTGGGTCAACGGACACGCTATGGGCCGCTTCTGGTCTATCGGTCCGCAGCAGACGCTCTACGTGCCGGGCTGTTGGCTGAAGAAGGGCAGGAACGAGGTCATCGTGCTCGACATCGTGGGGCCGAAGCAGAACGTCGTTTGGGGCCAGGACGAGCCTGAACTGAACAAACTGCAACTCGAGAAGAGCAACAAGCACAACAATCCCGGCGACAAGCCCGACCTCAACTCCGCCACTCCTGTGGTCGCAGGCGGTTTCAAGGCTGGAAACGGATGGCAGACAATCCATTTCAACGGTCAGCAAAAGGGTCGTTACCTGGCCCTCGAAATCCTCACCACACAGAAGGAGGGCGACCGTGTGGCCATTGCCGAACTCTACCTGCAGGGGGCCGATGGACAACGTATCAGCCGTGAGCCCTGGACCACGAAGTATGCCACTTCGGAGGACGAGAACGGCAACCATACTGGCGACAAGGTGTTCGACTTGCAGGAGAGCACTTATTGGCAGACAGAGAAAGGCAGCCAGTTGCCGCATCTGCTAGTCATCGACCTCGGTACAGAACAGACTGTGACTGCTTTGGAATATCTGCCTCGTGCCGAACAGGGTGCACCGGGCAGCATCAAGAACTATCGATTATTCATTTATTGATCTGTAGAATGAGAAAAATCATATTTTGCTTAGCCTTGCTTTCGGCAGTGGCAAGCCAGGCCCGCTCATGGTCGGGCGATGAGGTGAGAGAAGTCATCAGGCGCGTGAACAACTACTGGCAGAGCAACAACCCTGCTGAGGTAAGGGCGTTCTGGGACAATGCCGCCTATCACACAGGCAATATGGAGGTATATAAGTTGCTGCACGACCAGCAGATGCTCGACTACAGCATACGATGGGCTGAGCACAACCAGTGGAAGGGCGCTACCGAACCCGACCCGGCCAAATGGAAATACAAACGATATGGCGAGGGGCAGGACTTTGTGCTCTTCGGCGACTGGCAGATTTGTTTCCAGACTTATATCGACCTCTATAACCTGGCCCCCGACGAGAAGAAGGTGGCCCGTGCGAAAGAAGTGATGGGATATGAGGCCGACTCCAAGGCGCACGACTACTGGTGGTGGGCCGACGCGCTCTATATGGTGATGCCTGTGCTGACCAAAATGTATAAGCTGACGGGCGACACCAAATACCTGGACAAACTCTATGAGAACATCCTCTACAGCGACAGCATCATGCTCGACAGCGAGACCGGACTCTATTTCCGCGATGGTAAATACATCTATCCGAAGCACAAGACCGACAATGGCAAGAAGGACTTCTGGGCACGTGGCGACGGCTGGGTGCTTGCCGGCCTGGCCAAGGTGTTGCAGGATATGCCCGAAGACTATGCTCACCAGCCTTTCTTCCGCGAGAAATACATCCGTCTGGCTCGTGCCGTGGCAAAAGTGCAACAGCCCAAAGGCTACTGGACCCGCTCGATGATGGACCCGAAACAGGCTCCCGGACCCGAGACCTCGGGCACCGCCTTCTTCTGCTATGGACTGCTCTGGGGCATCAACAACGGATATCTCTCGAAGAAAGAGTTTGCCCCGACCGTTAAGAAAGCATGGAAATACCTCACGAAGACTGCTTTGCAGGCCGACGGAAAGGTGGGCTACGTGCAGCCTATCGGTGAGCGGGCCATCCCCGGACAGACCGTGGATGCCAACTCGCAGGCCAACTTCGGCGTGGGTGCTTTCTTGCTTGCTGCATGCGAATATGTGAAATATATAGAGAAGAAATAGCCATGAAAAGATTTTTTACCGTGATGGTGGCTCTTGTGCTGCTCCTGCCCATGCAGGCCGCCAAGAAAGCCAAGCAGCAGCCTACCGACCGGGAGTATTGGTGCGCACTGGCCTATAAGATGGCGCTGCCCGTACTCGAGAATATGGCCAAGGGTGAGTTGCAGAAGAACATGAAGACGGAGTTCTCTCCCTCTTTCGACAACCGCGACCGCAGTGTGGTCTATATGGAAACCTTCGGACGGCTGATGGCCGGCATCGCGCCTTGGCTCACACTGCCCGATGATGATACGGCAGAGGGAAAACAGCGCCGGCAACTCCGCGAGATGGCCTTGGCTGCCTATAAGAATGCGGTCGATCCTGAATCGCCCGACTACCTCTGCTGGGGCAAGGCGGGGCAGAATCTCGTCGACGCCGCCTATATCGCTGAGTCGTTCCTCCGGGCATGGGACACCCTCTGGCTGCCGCTCGATGAGGTGACCAAACAGCGGTATATCAAGGAGTTCCAGGCTCTGCGCAAGATTGATCCTCCTTATACCAACTGGTTCCTCTTCTCGTCTACCATCGAGAGCCTGCTGGCCAAAGCGGGTGCCCAGTTCGACGAGTTCCGCGTCAATACGGCCTGCCGCAAGGTGGAGGAGTGGTATGTGGGAGATGGCTGGTATGCCGACGGACCGGTCTTCGCCTTCGACTACTATTCGAGTTATGTCTTCCATGCCATGTACTTGGAGACGCTTCAGGCGATGGTCGATGCCAAGGTGAACTCTCGTATCGACTACCAGAAATATCACGACCGTGCCTTGAAACGCGCACAGAAGTTTGCCATCATCCTCGAGCGCTTCATCTCGCCCGAAGGCACTTTTCCCGTCATCGGCCGCTCCACGCCTTACCGTTTGGCGGCCATGCAGCCCCTGGCGTTGATGGCATGGTATCAGAAGTTGCCTTCCGACCTTTCCAATGGTCAGGTGCGGGCTGCACTCACCAAGGTGCTGCACCGTATGTTCGACATCCAGAACAACTTCAATGATGGCGGTTTCCTCACCATCGGTTTCTGTGGTTCGCAGCCCGAGACGGCCGACTGGTACACCAACAATGGCTCACTCTATATGACCAGTCTTGCCTTCATGCCGCTTGGCTTGCCTGCCAATCATCCGTTCTGGACTGATGAGCCGCAGCCTTGGACACAGGTGAAGGCTTGGGGCGGGCAGCCTTTCCCCAAAGACCACCGTTGGTCCGACGATATCCAGACCCGCGACAAGTGGTAAAAGCCCACGATGCCATCCCCTATGAGTAAAGAAAGCCCTGATAAAGACAGCCCTCTACCGATCTCGGGAGAGGGCTGTCTTTATTCTCACCATCCATTCATCTCTTTATTCCAGGATAAAGGCCTTGCTTTGCAGGTCCTCGCTGTTGGGGCCTACCATCAGTGTGAACTCTCCCGGCTCGGCCACGTAGCGCAAGTCGGCATTGTAGAACTTCAGCAGTTCCTCGTCCACTTCGAAGGTCACGGTCTGTTGCTCCCCGGGCTCGAGGTGGATGCGGCGGAAGCCTTTCAATTCCTTGATGGGGCGGGCAATAGAGGCGGCGGTGTCGTGGATGTACATCTGCACAATCTCGTCGCCGGCCCGGCTGCCGGTGTTGGTCACGGTCACCCTAGCCTCTATCTTGCCTCCCGAACGGAGCTTGTCGCTGCTGAGCGACAATGGACCATATTGGAAGGTGGTGTAGGTCAGGCCATAGCCGAAGGGGAACACGGCGCTGCCGTCGATGTCGGTGTAGTTGGTGGAATATTTGCTGAACCATTTGCTGGTGGGACGGCCGGTCACCATATGGTTGTAGTAGAACGGCTCCTGGCCAGTGGTCTGGGGGAACGAGGTGGTGAGTTTGCCGCTTGGACTCGCATCGCCGAAGAGCACGTCGCAGATGGCGTCGCCACCCTCGCTGCCGCCAAACCAAACGTTGAGGATGGCGGGGATGTTCTCCTTCTCCCATTTCATCACCACTGGTCGGCCGGTGAAATACACCACCACCACGGGCTTGCCGGTGGCCTTCATGGCCTTCAGCAGGCGTTGCTGTGTCTCGGGAAGGCTGAGGTCGGCACGGCTCGAACTTTCTCCGGTCATCTCCTGCGACTCGCCGATGGCGGCGATGATGACGTCGGCGTCAGAAGCCGTTTGAATAGCCTCTTTGAGTAACTCGGCCTCGGAGCGTGGGTCGCGGATGTCGGTGCCGAAGACTTCCCAGTTGGCTTCTATCTGCGCATCCTCATGGATGTTGCTTCCTTTGGCATATACCACCTCGGCTTGCTGGCCCAGGGCGCGGCGCATGCTCTCCAGTAGGGTGGAGAACTCATTCGGGTTGGTGTTGGCAGTCGGGGCCCAGTTGCCGCGCATGTTCTTGGGGGCATGGGCCATGGGACCCACGAGGGCTATCTTGCCTTTCTTCTGCAGGGGGAGCAACTGGTTGTCGTTTTTCAGCAACACGAAGCTCTCGGCCGCAATCTGGCGGGCCAGTGCGCGTGAGGCATCGGTGTAGAGCACGTCTTTCTGTTTCTTGGCGGGCATACTGCAGTAGCGGTAGGGGTCTTCGAAGAGTCCCAAGTCCCATTTCGCCTCCAACATGCGCCGGCAGGCCGTGTCGATCTGATGCTCTGTCACCAGTCCTTCTTCCAACGACTTCTTCAGCGTACCCACAAAACCGCGGGAGCACATGTCGAAGTCGGTACCGGCCGCCAATGCACGGGCAGAACAGGATTGAAGGTCGCCGCAGCCCCAGGCGCGCATCTCGCCAATCGAGCCATAGTCGGTCACCACAAATCCCTTGAAGTTCCATTGCTCGCGCAAGAGGCTGGTCAGCAGCCAGCAACTGGCGGTGGCGGGCTCGTAGTCTATCGTGTTGAACGACGACATCACGCTGCCCACGCCGGCTTCTACGGCCGCACGGTAGGGAGCCAGGTAGTCGTTGTACATCCTCACGCGGCTCATGTCGGTCACGTTGTAGTCCAGCCCCGACTCCGATGCTCCGTAAAGGGCGAAATGCTTCACGCAGGCCATCACCTCGTCGGTGGCGTACTGTCCTCCGTGGCGCTTGTCGCCTTGGTAGCCCATCACCATGGCCTTGGCCATCGCGCTCCCCAAGAACGGGTCTTCGCCGGCGCTCTCGGCGATGCGGCCCCAACGGGCGTCACGACTGATGTCGACCATCGGACTATAAACCCAGGGAATGCCGTCGGCCGTAGCTTCGATGGCGGCTGTGCGGGCGGCCAATTGCACCTTCTCCAAATCCCAAGTGCACGACATGGCAAGGGGGATGGGGAAGATGGTGTGGTAGCCGTGGATGACATCGAGGCCGAACAGCAGCGGGATGCCCAGGCGTGATTTCTCCACGGCATATTGCTGCACCTCGCGGATGCGGTCTGCACCCATCAGACTGAGGAAGCCGCCCACCTCGCCGTTCAGAATCGACTGGTCTTCCACGCCTTTCTGGCCGGTGCCGGTGTTCAGTTGTCCCGCATCGAGCAGGTTGAGCTGACCGATTTTCTCCTCAAGGGTCATGCGCGACATCAGCTCGTTGATGAATTCGTCTTTGCTTAGGGTGATTTTCTTTGGTTTTTTCGCCATCATGGCGGTCGGCAGCAAGAGTGCAACCACTAAGGTCAATAATGTATGCTTCATGTCTTCTTGGTTATTGTTTTGTCATCCACAAAATGGAAATGATGATGTCAATTTCGATTCTTCTCTCACTTAACCACTATTTTTCTGCCATTATTGATGTAGACACCTTTGGATAGGGGTTTGCTGTTGAGTTTTATGCCGCTGAGCGTATACCAACCGTTGGATTCGTCCGTGTCGGAGAGGTTGACGATCTCTGTCGCATCCTCGCCGCCGAAATTCAGCACAAAGGCATTGATAGTGCCCTCTTGGTCTGGTTCGCCACACACAATGCCGTTGTTCAAGTCGTTCACGTTGCTGCTTTCCACCCAGATTTCGGGTTGCTGATAATTCTTCTTCATCGTGTTAATCGATTCACTTAGAGTTATTGTTTCCTGTTTATTAACCAATTGATTAATGTATTAGGCTTTCGGCACAAAGGTACGAATTATTTTGAAAGCAGAATCGCAAATGGCAAAAAATATTCCTTTTTAGCCGGTTGCAGGTGTTCAGACAATTGTCCGAATTCACCTCTTCAACATCGTAGTGGCAAATAATTGAGGGTGTATCAAAATATTGACACACCCTCGTAATGAAAATGAAGATTTTGAGATAGCCTTATTTGAATTGGAGAGCGGAAAGAAGCTCCGTCAACTTGGCGATGACAGCTGCGTCGTCGGGAGCGTTTACGCCACTTGGTTTGGGCAGGAACACCCTTGCTGTTCCTTTGTCGCCAAGGTCGGCATATAGCACGAGACTTTTGCCATCGGGCTGCCAGCCACCCTGGAAGGCCACATCGCCCACCTTGATGGGATCGATAGCTTTCAGCTTGGCGATGTCCGACTGGCGGGCATCGAACGTGATGTTGGCATCGTGATTGATTTTGATTTCATAGGTGGGTACTACACCAGCCTTAGTGCGGAAGCTGATCTCGTGGTTCTTCTGCAGATACTCT
>Ga0256407_10010403_pt1 | contig 13083 bp, 12 predicted proteins | sample RumenRJG_04DNA_FD_193489 | JGI IMG/M metagenome (GOLD analysis project Ga0256407, IMG submission 193489) | Bovine rumen microbial communities from Lethbridge, Alberta, Canada - RJG_04 | ecosystem: Host-associated > Mammals > Digestive system > Stomach > Rumen | place: Canada: Alberta... | reverse complement strand
GCATCAGAAATCTGCTTGAAATAAACAAATTAAATGAATATGTATTTGACAATAATTTCAGATTAAAGCAGGTGATAAAAGAAAAGGGTAATTACTAACCTAAATATTTAGGTTAGTAGACAGAATTTAGATTATACCTAGTAAATTAGTAGGTTATCTATATTTTTAGTATACCTCTATTTATTTTTTTATGCAACAGAAACAATTCTGATTTACAAAAATGACTATAATAGTATGAGCAAAATTATTCATACTATTAAAAAGATTTTGGATTGGCTGGATGACCATGCAAGTCTCATTGCAATCATAGTTGAACTTATCCTGTGGATTTCAGATAAATAAGTTCAAAATATAACCTCTCTAAATTGCAAAAATCCTGTACTGAGTATCAGTAAAAAGTTAAATAATGCAATCTAGAGAGGTCTACAATTTTAACGACTTACAGAAGTTCTGGAAGATTGATGCAGTCTTTGAATTTTATCCTCAGCTTTAAGCTGTGTTTTCATAACTTCGATATTTGCATTCATCATCTTTGCAAATACTGTTGCCTGGCTGCCTTCTGTTCCAGAAAACCATTTATTGATTTCTTCCTGATGGCTTTTACTCCAATAATGATTTTTCAGAATATCATCAAACTGACAAAGACTTTCTCTTAAATCTTTATTGTTCTTATCGTAACTGCCATATTTTGTAATGTTATCTATCAGATTTTCCATTGATTCAATATAGGCCCTTGTCTGAATATCAGCTCCTGGAATACTTCTTCTGCAGAAAAGTTTTTCTGAATTCCTGTTCTGCTTTACATAATCAAACAAAATCTGACCTGCCATTTCTTCCTGGATTCTTTTTAAGCTTGCATATTTTTCTTTCTGATTCATTCCTGAAAATAATGAATACATTTCCTTTGTTTTCAATTCTGCCTGTATTTTTGTTTTTTTAAGAAGCTCATCCTTTTTTTTCTGAACTTCTTTTTCTTTATTCCTGAATAACTTAAATACCTTTAATGGAGAATGTTCAACAATAAAAGCTGCCTTTTCCTTAATCCAACTCCAGATGGAAGAACTTTTTGATTCCTTATGCAGCTGTGTTTTAAACTGCTCAACGGCCCTTCTCTGACTTTCCGAATCAACAAATTCTCCTGAAGCATTCAGCTGACATTTATTTATGAACTGATCCAGCTTCTGTTCCTTCAATTTCTTTTTAAGTTCGGAATCTTTTTTCTGCCAGTCCTCATAAATAAATTTATTTTCTGCAAAGCTGTTTATTCGCTTTTCTTCAGGTTCCATTATTGTTTCTTCAAAAGAAAGAAGTTCATCATAATCCTGAATCCCCTGGATCTTTTCAGCATATATATTCATTTCACCATTTTCATCATTCCAGAAATCAAACTGATTTTTATAATAGTTATTCTGCTGCTGCATATAATTCACCTCCTGGTTATGCAAATAGTTTTGAAAATCCGCCATGCGTGATTTTGGGTTCTAGGGGTATCCCCTAGCGCATACATTCCCATCGGGAATGTGTATTGCGCCCTTGTCATTTTTTCTTCAAAAAAACTCCAAGCGAGTTTCCAATTCCTAAACGCTTAGGTTTTGTACTAACTCACCTGGAGAAGAATTATCAGCGTCCTAATCCACTGGCCTCTTCAGCTGTTTCTTTCTTTTTCTTGGTATCCTGGCAGGCAATGAACTTTACTACCTGACCATAACCTTTTGCTTCCATAAGAAGATTAAGATCTTCAGTATGACGGCTTGTGAATCTTGTTTTTGCTGCAAGATCCTTTAAAAAAGGTAAAGCATATTCAGAATTGAAAAGTTCACCTGCAACTAGATACATTGCATGATTTACTTTCTTTCTGTTCTTTTCTGCCTGAACCTTTTCATACTCTGCTTCTTCTCTCAACTCAATGGCCATTTTTGTTTTGAGATAGTCTTCATACTTTTTGTAGTATGCCTTTGTTTCTTCCTGTGAAAGAGCCTTCAACTCTTTCTGTGTTAAAATCTTAAACTGTTCCATAAATTAATTACCCTCCATAGGTTTTGATTTTTCTTTTTTGATTTTCTTATCGACTGCGGCCTGGACCTGCTGGGAGTACAGTTCCATCCGTTTGTCATACTCTTCCTGAGCTTTTGTTCTGGCCTCTGCCATCTGATCATCAAGATACTTCTTCGCCTCAGCTTTCTTGTTTTTCAGATCTTCATCAGCCTGTTTCTTGGTATCAGAAAGATATTTGTCAGCTTCTTTTTGCTGCTGCTTCAAATAATCCGCAGCTTCTTTTTGTGCCGTTTTAAATGGTTCTGCAATTTCTTTTTCATACTTTTCTGAATAGAATTTTTCAAACACATCTTCACATGTTTTATTCATCAATATTTGATGAATCATAATTCCACCGAGAAAAGCAATCATAGTTAAAATCATTGCAGAAATAGCAAAAGCATCATGTACTGTTCTTCTATAAAGCTTTCTCATTTCAACTGCTGTATTTCCAAGTTTTATTGCTGCTTGTTCATTACTTTGAGTCTGCTTTTTTAAGGAATCTTTTACAGTTGTTTCGATAACATGTTCCAGATCCATTTTTACGGATGCCATATTGATTGCATCTTTTACAGCTGTCTGACAAATCTCTTTTAATTCCTTGCATGAATCTGCCGTTCCCTGAAAATCAATAAGAAGGTTCTGCAATTTCAACAAGGAATCATTCACAGATTGCTGGCCTTGTTGCAGTAAGGCTATTTTGTCTTTCTTGAATTCTGCCTGGTTGTTTAGGAATACACCCTTTAAACCTTCAGAGAAATCTGTCTGGAATGCTTTAATTTCATTAAGGATAACTTCCCTATCCTTAGGACTCATTTGAGAAACTTCAGATTTTTCATTCAGAAGTTTTTCAATTTTATTCTCAATATCAACAAGTCTTCCAACTTTTGTATTGATACTAAAAATCTGTTCTTCGATATCACTATTCAATTTTTCAACCTCCTCTATCGTCCCATGGAATATCCATCATTATCATTGGATATTTCATTTTCCTTCTTCCTGAACTTGCATTCTTTACATTCAGGAATTTCAATAATTCCACAAAGCATACAACGGACTTTTGGCCCATGCTGATTTGCAGATCCACCACTAGAAGAAGAAACATGTGCTGCAGGTGCCTGGACTCTCGGTGCCGGCATTTCAGTTTTTCTTTCTGGCTGAATTGCTGGTGCAGGAGCTGCGGCAACCTTTACTGCAGATGATGTTTTTTTTACTTCACTACCCTTCTTTTCCACTGTCTGATTATTACCAGGTTTATCTGGCTGTTTTTCGGTCCATGAAGAAAAGTCATGTTTTGAAGTTACATTAGGTTTGTTTCTGTTCTTTACTTTTGCAGTTTCTTTTTCATTCTTATTGATACGTGCTAATTCATCCTGAACAGTTTTTAGTTCCCTTTTTGTTCTGTTGATTCTTCTTCGCCTTTTTCGATCACTGTTTGTCTTCACAGGTCCTTTATGTTCCTGTGGAGCATCCAGTTCTTTTCCTGTTTTTTGTTTTGCTTCTTCATTTCGAATTTCAAAACTTCTGAAATCGACTTCAGGCAATCCCATCTCTCTCAATCGCTGATTCATAACTTCACCGATTTTAAGTTTTGTTTCTGCCATCCATTCTTTAGAATTGCGGTCCCTGTCCTTTTTTGTTTTGAAAGTTCCTTTTTCAAAATCCCAGGCCCTTTCAGTAATCAAAATATGAAGATGGATATTATCATTGTTCAAAATGATTCTTTTTCCGTTTTCATCAAGAAGAAAATTTCCATCCTCATCCATGGCCGCTTCTTTATGAGGTTCGTGCATGTTCCAGTCCACGCAATATTGATCCTCAAGGCCGCTGGCTTTTAACTCCCTGGAAACAAGCTTTGCAATATCTTTTGAAAGCTTTATGTTTTCTTCCAGTGATAGTTCCTTTGGCAAAGCTACAAGTATCTCTTTACAGAGCCTTGCATCAATTCTTTTTTCAAAAGTTTCTACTGCATTCCAGAGTTCTTCCCTTGTAAAATGAACTCCATCAGGAAGTATCAGTCCTCCATCAATGTGGCCGGATTTCGCTTTATAGTTGTGATCCTTATCATGCCGTTCATCATGAAGCTTCTCACATGCTCTATAAGCTGCACTGGCCACTGCAGACTGGCCTTTTAACCTACTTATGGGATTAGCCCGTGCAAATGCTATAGCCATACTCACCTCCTACCGGCCACCAGGAAGGAAGTATCAATCCAGAATATTTTTTTTCTGGAAAATAAAAAAACTTATTGTTCGTCTTTTTTATTTTCATCTTCCCTCCTCGTGTTAGTACATTCACCAAGAAATTTCTCAATTGAATCTCTCGCAAAATAAACTCGCCTGCCTATTTCGATTCGTTCCAATTTTTTTGATATTGATGCATCAAAATTTGCAAGTGAAACATTCAGTACAGAAGCAGTTTCCCTTCTTGTTAATAATGTCTTTTCTGGAAATTCCAGAGTTTTTATTTTGTCCATTTAGCCCTCCAGACAAAAAAAATGGGATAAGCAAAAAAGAGCTTATTAGCTCTCTTCATGCTTATCCCATTCTATTCAGGCTTACTCGGTAGAAGTTCTACTACTTTTCTACTAGCATCTCTTTTCTTATTTGCTCCATAGCTTTTCGCATCTTATTTCCCAGATTCTTAACATTTGGATTCCATGCAGACTTAGATTCTGTTAAATTATTCTTTCCTGCTTTTGAAGTATCACAATTAAATAATATATCTAATTCGTGTTTCATCTCTACATAAAATGGAAAACCTGCTCCTTTATAATCTGTAAAAAAATCTTCTTCCCGAAGTAAGTTTACAATACAATACTTAGGAAAATTCTTAGTAAAAGTTATTATATCCTTACCAAATAAAAAATAATCCTTTCTTATACAATATTTGACTAATTCTCCAAATTCTTCTGATGCATTTTTTAAATCCTTAAATGTATCATTTCTCTCTAATTCTGCTATTTGTCGATTTACTGCTTCTTCGGTAAAGTATGAGCTCATAAAATCCATTTCTTCATTTAATTTCTGAAAAAATAAATCTGCATTAAAAAGTCTTATAATTTTTCTTACTTTATTTATCTTTATTGTATAAATTAAATCAAAGATACTTGTTCCTATCATAAGAAATGACACAAACCAAAATGCACCAATATAAAGCCAAGTGGAACTACTAACTCCAGATATAGATTTTGCCTTAATTATAATTATTAAGTTAAATATGAAATTTATTAGAGCTACTAATAGACCCCATTCTATGAAAACTTTTCTTTCTTCTCTGAATACTTTTTTTTGAATTTTTGTATTATCAACAAATTCTTTTATAAAAAAATCTTTTAATGTTTCTCCTGAATTCTCATCAACTTCTTCATCAAAATAATACTGTCTTAATACTTTTTCTATTGAATCATTCCACAAAGGACTTCTTTCTAATAACTTAAAATTAAAACATTTTGCAATGTTTGCCTTATAAATATTGAAATCATTGGAATATTCATTTTTACCAAAATTCTTTTTTGGATACTTAAAAACATTATATGTAAACAAAAGAATCAATCGTGTTGCAGTCTCAACACCAGCACTATCTCTATAATTTTTCCATTGAAAATTAATTAAACTCATACCTTGCGACAAACCTCACCTACTTTTACTGTTGTTTTTCCTTGAACTTATTGAACATTGGATAAAAGTCAAAATCTACAGTTCCTTTGCTTCCGTTTCTGTTCTTTAAGATTTTCAATTGAACTGCAACTGACCTTCTGTTTTTTGCATCCTCAGCTGCCTTGTCAGCCACACCTTGAGCTTTTACTTTATCGCCTGCTGCTTCTGCCATATCCTTATACTGAAGTCCTATAAGAACATCACTTGAATATTCAATTGCTCCTGATTCCTTGAAGCTGGCCATATTTACCACTGAAGTATAATTGTCACGGTTGAAAGAACTGATTCCAATAACAGTTGTATTAAAATCACGGCTTATGATTTTCAATGCCTTTACATTCTTGTCTGTAATCTGTTTATCTGTCAGGAACTGCTGTTCATTTGAAGGATCGATAATCTGCAGATAATCAATCAAAACAATTGGAGCTTCTCCAGTAACCTTCGTATGAAGCTCTACCCTCTTCCTGATTGTCTGTACTGTAATCTCTTCGCTTGCTTCATAAATATAAAGATGTTCACAAAATGATTTATAGATTTCAGTTGCTGATGCTATAAGCTTCTTTTCAGTTTCATTGTAATTTTCATAACGACTGCCAGTCAGGATTCCTCGTGTTGTTTTTGCATTTGTATTGCTTCTTGTAAGCTTCACATCTTCAATACTTGTAATTCGGCTTATACTTTTTGCAATAAGTTCGTTTCGAGACATTTCCAAAGAGAAAATAAGAACATCCTTTCCCTGCTGTGCAATCTGATCCGCAATCTGCAGACACATAGTTGTCTTTCCAAGAGAACTGATAGCCCCAACAATATAAAGTCCAGGAAACAAACCTCCATCAAGTTCCTTATCCAATATTGGAAAACCTGTAGGAACATAACTTCGTGTCTTTGAATCCTCAATGCACTGCATAAAGTCTGGCATTCTGTGAAGAACACTATCTTTTCTTAATTCAGCAACAAGAGCTTCCTGTCTCAATTCTTTTGATCTATATGAAAGCCTTTTTTCTTCTTCTACCTTCGGAGCAAACTCAAAGAATTCTGCACATAAAGCTTCGTTTGCATCCTTATGGCCGCTGTAAAGATTTTCAACATCTGCAAAATGAATGATAAGACCTTTTTCTTCCAGCTGTTCCCTTCTCTCTTCAATTTTCTTCTGAGCCTTGTTTCCGGCCTCACTTCCGCCTTTATCGTTATCCAACGCAAAAATCAAAGGCTGCTTAGGTAACACACTTTCAACGTAATCCAGGAGTTTTTCTGTCATGCTCAAGGATCCAAGGCCGACAGCTTCGCCTCCTACCTGAATAATGCTCATTGCATCTATTTCACCCTCAACAATAAAAACAGGCTGAGATGGATTTTCCAATGCACTAATATTGAATATCTTCGTATTTCCGACTTTCTGCTTTGAATATCTCTTATCTACACTTTCATCTACAGCCCTGGCCAGATAACTTCCATCACCTGTAGGAATGATAAGACGTGCTGTTTTTGGAGCTTTAGGAACTTTTGGATGGGACCAGGATTCACAATAACCAATATTAAATCTCTCGATGACATCTTCACCAAGCCCTCTTTTCTGCCAGTAATCTGTTTTATTTACATCAGCATGGCATTTCTTAAAAAAGTCCTTATAATCAGCTTCTTTTTCTTCTACAGCTTTTTCAATTTTTGATTTATTTTCATTCTTCATAAAGTCTTTGTTTTCATCCAATGTAATTCCGCATTCTCTGCAAGCATTTTCTACAACAGCCTTTGTATCACTTTCATTTATGCCATCTCTTATTGCCAGGATATCAATATAACTTTTGCTGCTGAAACATCCGGCCCAACAAGTAAAGTGATTCGGACTTTTAGGGTTTTCTGTGATTCCAGTCCCTTTTGCTCCAGATCCGCTTCCACAAATAGGACAAATATATCCCTTCTTAGAAGCATCTGGCTTCAAATAGTCAGTTGCATGTTCATTTATATATTTAATGGATTCATTGAATTGCATGTTTCCCCTCCAATTCAAGCATTTTTCGTTTATAGGGATTATAGCATGAGCCACTTTTCAAGAAGTGGCTCAAATGCTACTTAATAAGTCTTAATAGTCTTATTAAGTCTTAGGGAATTTGATCACTGTGTAATATAGAAGAAAAGTGAAAAATTTATTTTTTTGCGCCGAAGTTCACCTACTTTTGCGACAAACTAGACCTACTTCTGCGACAAACCTCACCTACCTTTGCGACAAATTCCACCTACTTTTTATATATCTTAAGGGGAAAATCACACAGTTTGCGACAAATCAGACCTACTTTTTTGAGATAAACTTTATTTTCTAGCGACAAAGTTCACCTACTTTTTGCGACAATCAGGACCTATTACTGCGACAAACCTCACCTACTTTTTTAAGTCTTCAATAAGATTTGTAGTATTTTCCCTTAATGGATAATCCTTAATTACGAAGTGAACATAAAGCTGTTTCCAGTCATTATATCCTACAGACCATGCATGTAATTCTTCATTAGGGATCATTTGTTTGTCAGCCTTCATAAAATACCATTCAGAAAGGAATCCAATCTGCTGCAATTCATCAAGAGTATTTTCAAGAGGCTGGATACACCTTTCTCGGTAATGTCTGCCCTTTCCTTTTTCTTCTTCCAAAGTTGGAATATTAGGAGTAAATTTCAGAAGGTTTTCAATATTGATGCTGTCTTCATTTGTTTTTCCCTGATTCATATTAAAAAGTTCTGCAAGTCTTTTTCCAATATAATAAGTATTAGGGTTTTTCGAAGAAAGAAGGATTTTCAAAGGATACTGCATTATCTGGTTATGGGTTAAATAACGAGCAAAGGAAAGAGCAATATGAATTTTTGCAGTATCTCTAATCTGGCCGTGAGGTTTTTCATCAATGAAACGAATATCCTGAACTTCTTCAACCTCTTTTTTTCCTACATGGCGAATAATCTTTGCAGTTGTTGAAGCATTGAAAAGAGCTTCAAGATCCTTTTTCATTTGCTTTACAGTTTGATTTTTATCCTGCAGGCCGCAGAACTTCATGTATTTATAAACATCTAATTCCAAATCAAGATAGCCTGATAGTTTTTCATCAGAAGCACCATAAGGAAGGATTCCTGTGAGAACAAGAGTAATGGTATCAAGAAGCTTTGCAGAAGAAAGTGTGAGTTCGTTTTTATCAGCATTTTCAAGAACAACCTTACCTCCTCCCAATTCTTCAACAGGGAAAAGCCAGGCTTGAGTTTCAGGATCAACTTCATGTTTTGACTTTTTACTGATGGCAGTAACGGAGTTTGTTATCTGCCCTTGATAAAATGAAGCAAAGTCACTGCTAAGTTCGTCAGCTTTAAGAGATGATTCAATATCAGTATTTTTTACGACTTTTTCTTTTTTCATTTGCTACCCAAATACTTGCTTGTCATTATGTTTGATAATTCAAGCACAAATGTTTTTATATCTTCAGGAGTCAGAAAGTCCAATTCTTCAATGGTGATTTTTTCTCCAGTTTCACTGTCAGGGATATCCTCGTTAGTAGGATAAAGTTTGTTGTAATCAATTGGTATGTATATTTCGTTGAATGTTTTTCTTTCCTTGTTTGTCAGACAGTCCTGAATTTTTTCATAGTTAAGGTTTAAATTATTTATATATCCATGGAAAGGAACCTGTTGTCTCATTATTTCTTCTAGAAATTCAAGATCATATCTCTTAAGAATATTACTGAAAACAAATTCAAGAGAGTAAAAATATGAAAGATCTTTGATAATTATTTTTCTTGAAAGTTTATATCCTTCTGTAATTTCTTCGATATATTCTTTGTCAAAAGTATTAAATAAAGTTTCCTGGAATGAAGCAGAATCTAAATTGGAAATAATATCAGCTTTTTCTTCATCTGAAATATTTAGGTTCATTATTTTCTTTTCAGTCTGTTTATCGTGGTAAATTGTCTCAAGCAGTGTATTAAGTTTGAGTATATGATGATTCAGCTGTTCGTTATAGAAGCGGCTGAGTTTTTCAATATCCATTACCATATATTGAAATTTTGAATAGAAAGTAAACTCTTTATATTCTTTTGGAACAACAGATATTTTTTTCAGGATTGTATTGAATTTATCCTGACTGACAGGAAATTTTACAGAAGATTCAAATCGAGAATTTAAAATATCATTTTTAGTAGAATAAAGATAAAGCAGGCCGGCATCTTTTCCAGTCCATTTCTTTATCTTTAATAGTTCTTCTAGTGACTTTGGCATTTATTAGTCCTAATTTTTAATAACATTAAAGTTTTTGAACAGAGATGGCACCGATTGTAACGCTTCCGTTATCAACCTGTTGTTCAAGATATTTTACTGCAGCAATAAGGCCGTCTGTCATTGTAAGACCATGGCTCGCAAAGAAAGATTTCCAGTCATTTTTAATATATGCAGGAATGCTCAAGTTTACAGCTGTTTTTTTAGCCTGTTCTTCTGTGAGAAGTGTTTTTGCTTTAGGAGCAGGAGTTTCAACTGTTTTTTCTACTACAGGAGCAACAACGGCTGAAGGTTCCTGAGCTGGAATGATTGTTTCTGTAGAATCCTGAGAAACAGGAGTTTTACTTAATGTACTTAAAAGGTCACCAACAACTTTAGGCGGTTCCATAGGTTTCTTTTTGCTAGATGCCATGCTTATTTCTCCATATTTTTTAGTACTGGAATGAAAAGTGCAACAACTTGTTGCACTTTTCATGGTTATTTCAAGCTTTCTGCTAATTCATCAATAACTTTTAATGTTTCAGGTTTAGTGCCTGTAAAATCCTGGATAGAAACACTGTTCTGCTGAGCTTTGCGGAAGCTTAGGTCCTGAGGAACAATGAAAAGCTTATATCCATTTGCTTCCAAAGGTTTATATGCTTCAATCAATTCACGGCACTGAGCATAAGAGTTATTGTTTTCGTTAAGAACGATTTTATTGAAGTCAGGTTTTCCATTTTCGGAAACTCCGTGACATCCATCATAAGTTTTTCTAAGGTTTGAAAGGTTAGTGTTGAATGTATCAAGACCATCTGCAGAAAAACGGTCCAGTTTCAAAACTGTAACTATTTCATCACATGAAAGACAGCAGTTTTCTTCGAGGCCGCTCCATGCAGGAGACGAATCGTAAATCAGATAGTCAAAATACTGTTCGAGATCTTTTTTCAGCTGTACAAAACGGAAAGGTTCTTTTCGAGCTTTATTTTCATTGTATTCATTAAGATCGCCGCCTTTTGCAGCAGTAGGGAGAATGAAAAGGTTAGGGGTAGAAGTCTGCTGCAGAACGTCTTTGAGTTCACATCTTCCATAGAGGAAATCTGCAAGTTCATACGACATTTCTTCAATGTTGGCCCAGCTTGTCATTGATCCCTGGCTATCAAGGTCAATTGCACAGACTCTGCCAAATTTTGTCATGCTTACAGCAACACTGTATGAAATGGATGTTTTTCCAACACCGCCTTTTCTGTTTACAAAAGAAATTACTTTCATTATAGGTCCTCCCAAATATCTATTAAAGATATCATAAATATTATACAAAGAAATCTTTGAAAAATCAACATGAAATAAATATTTCTTTAATACATAAAGATAAAATCATTATAGCAACTTTATAAAATCTTTATGTAATCTTTATAAAAACTACATAAAATAAAGGACGCAAATAACGGGCTTTTAAGGGGGGTGTTTGAGAAAAATTGAGTAATTATACGTCCGAATGCTTTAGAAGCGATTCTAGGGCCTGTTTTAGAATTTCTGCAGAAAATCGCCTATTTTCCGGAACTGTCTCCTATTTTTCCTCCTAAAATAGGAGACAGTTCTATGTTACTGCAAAGTTTGTACTTCTTAGAAAAAAGTTTGCAGTAAGTGCAATATTTAGAAATATATGATATAATAGTATTGCAAAGTAAGTTCTTAAAAGAAAATATTTTGCAGTAGGAGCTTTTAATTGATTAAACGTGATGCATATTTGAATCGACTTATTTCTAAAAAAGAAAATGGCCTGATTAAAATCATTACAGGTATAAGACGCTGTGGAAAATCTTATCTTCTTTTTGAACTTTATAAAAACTATTTGAATTCACAGGGAATAGATGACTCTCATATTATCCAGATTCCTCTTGATGAAAAGGGATTTGAAGACTTTAGAAATCCAAACAAACTTTACGAATATGTTCTGCAAAAAATAAATGAGACTGATAAATTCTATATATTCATTGATGAAATCCAGCTTTGTTACCGCATAAAAAAAGATGGAGTAGATGAATTATCAGTTCCAGAAGAGGACCGAGATCTTCTTTATACAACATTTTATGACATTTTGAATGATTTGATGGCCAGAAAGAACCTGGATATCTATGTTACTGGAAGTAATTCAAGGCTGCTGTCAAAGGATGTTGCTACAAACTTCCGTGATCGTGGATGTGAAATACAGGTCTATCCATTAACTTTCAGTGAATATTATGAGTATTCAGGACTTGAAAAAGCTGATGCATGGGAAGAATACATGACGTATGGAGGAATGCCTCTTGCTGTCCTTGAAAAAAATGAAACTGAGAGGGCAGAGTATTTGAAGAATCTTTTTACAAAGATTTATATAGCAGATATTAAGGAAAGATATAAATTGAAGGATGAAGCTCCATTGAGCAGTCTGATTGATGTAATCCTCTCATCAGTTGGCTCTCTTACTAATCCTCATAAGCTTAACAATACTCTGACTTCCGTGCAGCAGCTTAAGTTGTCGGATCATACGGTTAAGAATTATCTGGAATATCTTGAAGATTCATTCATAATCAAAAAAGCAAATAGATTTGATGTAAAAGGAAAATCATATCTTGATTTCCCTTTGAAGTATTATGCTGTGGATATTGGATTGAGAAATGCAAGACTGAATTTCAGACAGCAGGAAAGAAGTCATATTATGGAAAACATAATTTTTAATGAACTTATTTCCAGAGGATATTCAGTTGATGTTGGGGTAGTGCAGGTCTCTACAACAATAAATGGTGTGCAGAAAAAAAGTAATCTAGAAATTGATTTTATTGTAAATCAAGGATTCAACAAGATTTACATTCAGTCTGCATTCAGTATCGATGATCCTGAAAAGAAGAATCAGGAAACAAAATCATTGCTAAATAGTGGAGATTTTTTTAAAAAGATTGTTGTTGTGGGTGGAAACCAGAAACGATACCAGGATGAAAATGGAATTACAATTATAGGAGTTATTCCATTTTTATTGGAAAAGGATAGTGTAGAGAAATAACTCGCTTGCAGGCTTTGAGTTTTAGGCGAAAAGACTACAAGGGCGCAATACACATTAGCCAAGGCTAACGTATGCGCTAGGGGGACACCTAGAACCCAAAGAAAAGACAAATTATGGATGGATTCAGAAT
>Ga0256407_10010402_pt1 | contig 13084 bp, 13 predicted proteins | sample RumenRJG_04DNA_FD_193489 | JGI IMG/M metagenome (GOLD analysis project Ga0256407, IMG submission 193489) | Bovine rumen microbial communities from Lethbridge, Alberta, Canada - RJG_04 | ecosystem: Host-associated > Mammals > Digestive system > Stomach > Rumen | place: Canada: Alberta... | reverse complement strand
TTCATAATATTTACCTTTGCGAAGTAAATAGTGAATAGTGAATTGTGAATTGTTGTTTACGGTGCTTTGCACATATTATTAATTATAAATTTGTAAAAGTCTATTCACTGTTCACTATTTACTACTCACTAATATCACACCAAACCGTCTTTCATTGCAGTTGCAACGGCTTTTGCTCTTGTTTTTACATAGAGTTTTTGCAAAATGTTATGAACATGAGTTTTTGTGGTTGCAATCGTAATAACAAGTTTTTGGGAAATTTGCGGATTATTTAACCCTTCAACCAAAAGTGCAAGCACCTGCATCTCTCTTTCGGTCAATCCGTAAAGGTTTTTACCTTTTTTATAGTTAATTGAACCGTTTGGTTCTTCGGTTTCCGTAGATTTGCGGATATTAGACAAAACAACTCTTGCAATTGCCGGATCAAGCCAACCTACTCCTTCGCTTACCGCCTGTATTGCCGTAATTGTTTGTTCTGATGTGGCACCTTTTGTAATGTAACCGTCAGCACCTGCGGCAAAAGAATCAAGAATATCGTTTTCATCATCTCTCGAAGTATTCATCAAAACTTTTATTTCGGGTACGGCGTTTTTAATTTTTCTTGTTGCTTCAATTCCGTCGATTGTCGGAACACCAATGTCCATTACAACCAAATCAGGTCTTAATTTAAGTGCCTGCTCAACGCCTTCCTGACCGTCTGCGCTTGTACCGACAACATCTATTATTCCGCTGTTTGACAGAGCAAAAGATAAACCCATCCTTGTCATATCATGGTCTTCAACTATTGTAACTTTTATGTTTTTTTCCATAACTAAACCACCCTTGATACCGCAGCAACATTTGTTAATAAGAACGAAAACTCACTGCCTTTATTAACTTTGCTTTCCACCCAGATTTTTCCGCCATGTGCTTCAATAATCTGCCTTGATAAATATAATCCTAATCCCGTTCCTGTAGAACGCTTTTTACTTGTTCCTTGCGAAAATCTTTTAAACAAATTAGGAATGTCCTCTTTTGGAATACCATTACCATTATCCGCAACAGAGAATATCAAATCCCCGTTTTGAAGTTTCATATATACATCTATCTGTCCGTTTTTATTTGTATAATTCAGGGCATTACCGCATAAATTCATTATTACACGCTTAATTTCCGCTCTGTCGGCGTCAATGAGCATTTCTTCATTAAAATCGCTATGGACATTCAACGCAATATTTTTACTCTTTGCAATAGGTGAAAGTTCTTCATAACACTGTCTTAAAAGTGAATTTATATCAAAAACCGTTTTATACAAATTAAGTTTACCGCTTTCAAATCTGTAAACTTCAAGCAATGCATTAACAAGTCCGAGCAAATCTTCGTTGCTTTTCATCATTGTAGTAAGCATAACTTTCTGTTGTTCGTTTATTTCTCCTAATGAACCGTCAAGGAAGAAATTAAGTGTTTTAATTGATGCTGTCAAAGGTGTTCTCAAATCGTGAGTTAAGGTTGCAATAAAATCATCTCTTAATCGTTCGGTTTCTTTTTGTGCCGTAAAGTTCCTTATAACTCCGACAAATCTTTCTCCGTCAGATAAGGACGCAAAATTGATTTCTGCTGGAATATACTCCCCGCTCAAACTGTTTCTTACATATAAATCCCTAAGCAAAAATTCTGCCTGTTCTTCCGCCAAACCAAGAATTGATGTTTGCACTTCCGATTTCGGAACTTTATTTAATGCAGGATTATCTGTATAAGCAATTTGCTGAATTGTCATTGTGCAAAGAGTATCTTGCGATAATCCTGTAAGATTTTCGCATGCAGGATTAACCTGTTCAATATTACCCTGCTTATCAATAATAATAATTCCGTCGGCGCAGTAATTTATAATGCCTGACAATTTGTCATTAGCAACCACAAGTTCTTTTGTGCGTTCTTCAACAAGTTCTTCAAGTTTTTGGGAATATTTTTTGAGTTCGTTTTGAGCAATTTCAAGTTTTTCAATTTTATCTCGCAAATCTGCGAGCAAATGACTTCTTTCAATGCCGTTTTTGATATTCATTATCAAATCATCATTATCCCACGGCTTTTCAATATATTTATATACCCCGATTTCGTTTATGGTGGCAATTGCGTTTTCTTTATCGGCATAAGCAGTAAGCAAAATCATACTTATTTCGGGGTATAGTTTTTTTGCTTCTCTTAAAAATTCAAGACCGTTCATTTCAGGCATCAAAAAATCTGAAATAATTAAATCGGGAGATTCGAGTTTCAGATACTCCAATGCTTCCAAAGGATTATTATATATAACAACATCGCTAAACCCTTCAACCTTCATTAAGGTTGAAAAGGTCGAAGTTAACAACTTGTCATCATCGACATATAATATTTTCCCTAAACTCATAATAATATCATATATTATTAAACAGTTTCAGACAAATTGTTTACAAAATTGAAATAAAAAAATAAAGCAGTCCGTAAGCCGTGTTCTGTTTTAGATAATCATCTGTCTGGTCCTGAGATTGCTCTCAGGCTCAAGCGGTTCTTTCTCGGGTTGGCGAACAACCTTTATAACCCCGAACTCAACCTTGCATCCGACATGGGTTTACCTAACCAAAGCCTTCCGGCTTTGTTGGTGACGCTCTTACCTCACCGTTGCACCATCGCCTGTGATATAAAATCCATTGGCAGTCTTCATTTCTGTGGCACTATCCGCCGGCTCACACCGCCCGGAGTTTCTCCGGATGTCTGTTCTTGGATGCACGGACTTTCCTCACTTGGTAAGACCAAGCGCGATTATCCGACTGCTTTATTTTTTGTTTTAATGTACTATTTGTCTGAACCTGTGATATCAAAGTCAATACCGACTGCTTTTTGAGCCCATTCTTCAAGAATATCAATCTTGCCGTCAGCATATATTTTTGCTGTAAATCTGTCAAAATCTTTTTTCTTGTCGCAGTTTGTACCGTCTGTATCTGTAGGACTTTTGCAATTTGGTTTATCCGGCCCGTTTACATCTATCATAAATTCTATTGACGGGTTTGTGTTGGAATGTTCAAGATTCATATTTTGTGCAGTCCAAACCATACTATCTTTGGTTTGGAATTCGTAAGTAGAATCTCCGTCTAAATTAACAGAATTGTCGGTTTTATTGTTCTTTAAATCAAGTTTATTTACAAAAAGTGTGAGGAATTTTGAGTTTGCATCTTCATTGTCAATGTAATTTTCATTAAACTTCCCGCCCCACATTATACAATCTGCGTATCCGTAACCATCATCAAAACCTTCTCTTACATCTGCAGCCACAGCCTGTGTTTTGTTAGGATAACAAGCCTCATCATTTATAAGTTGCCCTGTCACTGTTTGCACCGCATAATATGCACGCTTTGCCATCAATGCGTTTTGATCCGGCATAATATTAAATATTACAGGCATTAATATTGCAATAAGTATACCTATTACTGCCAAAGCAATAAGTAATTCGGTCAATGTAAACGCTTTTATTTTCATATTTATATTCCTTTCTCTATATCCTTTGCCATTATACAATGTGACATTGTTTTTTTCAATACAAAATGATATAATATCGTTTGGAAAATACATCTGATAAGATATGTAAACTTTTATTAACAAAGTAGCAAAATAATATATTTATATGAGTTAATATCTTGTCATGTATTTTAAAATACATGAAGAGAAAGTATAAACACGGATATTCTGAATAAGTTGCTGATGCAAATCGGTTGCGGAGTTCATGAATGACTAAACAAAAGGTAAATCTATGGTCGATAACAGGTCTGCCGGATTTTTCGGTATAGGCGGGGCATTTAATTTTAAAAGCGGAGATATATCAGGAACTGCCGCAAAATTATCTGATGATAAGATGGGGCAGGGCGGAGAGTATTTTGCGCAACAAAAAGCAGAAGAAGATGAAAATGCTAACGCTCAAGAACCTCGTTATATGGATCAAAGTGCTGTTTTGAGAGCATCTTTAAATTCTCTTGCAATGATGAATGTTGCAAATATCATAAATTCAAATAAGCGTAAACCTGCAATAGAAGAACAGGAAGAAAAAATAGAACGGGATTTAGACGAAATGATTCGAGTTCAGAGAGTTTCTAATCCCTTTAAAGATAACAGAAAATAGTTAATAATTTTTATCCCATCCAAGCATACTTGCAATTTTTTCATTGAATTGATCTTCAAATTCCGGTGTCCAACCGATAGATTTTTTATCGTCGGGTGTCATTGTTAAATATATTTCATCGGCAACCTGTGGAATATATTCAATCATTTCAGGTGAATATATCTTGCAATATCCTTTTACTTTCGGGTTAAACAGATTGTTAAGTCTTATTGCCGCATCTGTTTTGTATGTACCACACTCACAACCCATATAGATATATTCTTTTTGCATTGTTTTGATAAATTTCAAAAGTTCTTCTTTTTTAAATTCGGGCACATTTCCATATTTCATTGAACTTATACTGAATCCGACATACTCAAAACCTGCATCTTGAATTCTTTTTTTATAATGTTTTTCAAAACCTTCAAGGTCTATAATAGTTTTTATACCTGCTTCTTTCAGTTTCTCAAGTACCCAATCGGGTGCTTCGTACAGAGTTGACCCTCGCCAGATGTTTGGTTTATATCTTGAGGAATTTGAGATATTGTGCAAATTTGAAAGCGGAAGTTCTGACATAATATCCCCGTCAATCTTCTTTGGTCTGTTCACAAAAAAAGTGAGCATTTTGTTAAGTTCATATTCTTCAAGACGGGGTTCTTTTACATAAATACTGTAATAGGGCATTTTTTCATCTTCTATATGATTACGGATATATTCTCGTCTTGCTTTTGACTCCGCATCATCATAGGCAATGATGTCCTCATCATTGTTTCCTTTAAAATGTGGTAATTTATACAAATTTACAGGTAAAATTTTCATAAGAAAATTAAATCATAAAAATATATTTTTTTGCTAAAACTAATAAAAACAGATGCCTTGAAGGTATCTGTTTTTTATTCTCCCGGAGATGGATAAGCCCGAGCAGAGGCAGATACGCAGTATCAGACCGACAATTATGCAAGAATGAATATTCTTGCTAATTGGAGGCGTTGCCGTTTAATGCGAGGGCGCAAGAACCACTGCAAGATTCTTGCATGGTGAGAAGACTTTCCATAAATAAAAAACAGATGCCTTGATGGTATCTGTTTTTTATTCTCCCGGAGATGGATTCGAACCACCGTTAAAAGAGCCAGAATCTTTCGTCCTGCCACTAGACGATCCGGGATTATTTAATTTTCAATTCAGTGGAGCGGGTGACCGGGCTCGAACCGGCGATCTTCTGCTTGGGAAGCAGACATTCTACCACTGAACTACACCCGCATGTATTTGGGTTCATAAACATAATAACACAAAAAAAATTAATACAAATCCCTTATTTTTAAATTTAATTCTGTAATAAAATTGTTGTTGTTTTGTGACATAATCTTGTTTACCAAGTCAATAATCGGTTTTTGTAATTGATTATCAACATACGGTATCGGAATTTGCTCAAGGTGTGAGCGCAAAACTTTTACGGAATTAAATTTCTTTTCAAAATAGAATTGTGCAATATCAGAATTTAAAATTGCCAAAATGTATTTTATATCAAGTCCTTTAATATTAGGAATGAGAATATTGCAACTGTTCAGGGTTAGAGTTTGTTTATCGTCATAAGCAAAGACAAGTTTTTTTGAAATAAATTTATAAATAAGTTTTTCTTTTGCACGAAACACACTTTGCGGAGCGCATTGTTGAAAACTGTCAGGTTTAAATACTATATAATTTTCAGGTGTTTTTATCCCAAATTTTTCAATATCGGTTCCTTTTATTATGGCTTCATTATTTAAATTTTTTGTCTTTGAAAGATATTTTTCATTGTTTCCTGTAACAATTCCAAGCGCAAAAACAGCATTGTCTTTCAATGTTACTTTATTTGGTATATTTTCTATTTTTTGCAGAAGTTCATATTCTGCATCATCACAGTTAAAATCAAAAATTTCAGGTGTAATTTTTCTATTTGTATTTATGGTAAATGTTTTATTCTTTGTTTTAACCTGCAATCCTTTTGAATTAAATGTTTTATTGTTATATAAAATCCGCAAAATTACGCTTGGACATTGTACTCCGTCAAATGTTTCTCCCAAGTATTCGATATATTTAACCGAAGTTTTTTGGGCAATTATTTCACGCAAAGTTTTATGGCTTTTTACATTAAGAACCGCTTCCGGCAATACAAAAGATAATGTTGCGTTATTATTCAATTTTTGAAGTGCTTTTTCAATTATTACATCATAAGATTCAATGGCTGAAGTTTGTGCTGTTTTAAAATTGTTTTTGAGAATTTTTCTTTCTTCTTCATTAAACTCATACGCCCAAGGGGGATTTCCGATTATATAATCAAATTTTTGTTTGTTTGAACAGGTCAGAAAATTTTGGATTTTGATATGCTCATAAATAAAAATTTTATCGTAAATTTTGTATTTTAGTGCAAAATTTATTCGTGCTATTTTTACGCTCAATTCGTCAATATCAGCGCCAAAAATATCTTCAACACAAATATTTTGCGGCAAATGCAGAATAAAATTTCCGCTTCCGCAGCAGGGATCAGATATTGTACCGCCATTATAATTTCTAAAGGTGTTTTGGATAAGTTTATTTACAACATCAGTAGGTGTAAAATATGCCCCAAAAGATTTTCGAGATGATATGTTGTTTAATGACAGATATAAAAGCCCCAATATATCCTCATTCTGTTCATAAACAGGTTTAAAACCTTTTATGGCAGGGTATTTTAATATTGTTTTGTCCGTGTTTGAAATTTCTTCACAGAGATATTTGTATTTGTTATATTCTTTGCCGAATGCTGATTTTACCAGAATTTTGGAATAATATGCAACAAGTTCGGATATTTCGTTTGGTTTCAGTACAATATTATTTTTTTCAAAATATTGTATGAGGTTTTCAATTCCTGATAAATTCTTTGAATCTTTTGAAATGTATGATTTATACAGATTAAAACCGGATTTAAACTTCTTATTGCGGCGGCTTTTGAGGTTGCTATTTTCATTGTCATTAAGGCTATTTAGGAGTTTTTGACAATATTCTTCATTAAAATAAACCTTTCGTCCCTCAATTTTTGAAGGAATGATTTTGCCAAGTTTAAGCCAATTTTTTCCAGTTGCAACTGATACGGAAAGCATACGGCAAAAATTATCCAAATCTATCATTTTATTATTCATAGATTTTATTTTTGTACCTCATTTTATGTATTAAGGACACAAACTTTCCCAATCAGGTTCTTCGTCTTGTTCACCCGGTTCAACAATGTGTTCATTATTCTCTAACATGACCATTAATGATAATTTCAACTGTCTTTTATAATTTTCTCTTGCCCTTGCAAGTGTTTTTGCGCAAAATGTAAAACTTGGAATCTCTTTTATTTCAATATACCAATAAGGATTTCCCTCAAAATCCAAATCCTGTCCCTCTATTAATGTCCAATTCAAGTTCAAATAGTATTCTAAATCTTTTTTTTGTTCTTCCATTTTGTTTAATTTTCCAAAGATGAATTACTCAAAGGCTGATTGATAATTATTCCCTCTCCGCCTACAACATCTGCTTTTTGTCCATCAATATACAAATAAACAGGCAAATCAGAGTTTAATTTTACGGTTTTGATTAATTGATATAATCTCTTATATAAACTGTCTGCGCCGCCTCCATTTACAAATGAAGAATTAAGGTTCACGATAACTCTGTCATGTTGTTCCGAAATATTTATAACCTGTGCAGAATTAGGAATTTCACTGTAAACCCCTTTTTGTTTTTCTTCAGGTTTTGGACCGTTTACTAAAGCATATACAGAGAACTTCAGTTTTGAGCCGTCAACATCTTCACTGTACTGTCGTTTTACTGCTTTATAAACTTCTTCATTATGTTCGTTTTTGCCGATAAAGTAGATATTTACATATTCTTTTGTTTTGAGTTCGGGTTTATCTGAAGGTAGTTCCTGTTCTACCGTACTGCGTTTTGAAACTTCGACATCATCAGGTTTGATTTCCGGTTTTGGCATAAATACATTAAAGGCAACAACCCCCAAAACCAAAATCATGCAAAGTCCGATAAATATTAAAAGAATTTTTTGATTTTTATCCATTTTAAACACCTATTTAATCTTTAGGAATAATGACTACACCTTCTGCATTGATTACATTATTTTTAATAGCGACATTTCTTATAAAAATTCTTGCATTCTTATTATCAAGAATATTTACGGAAAAATCAAGAGGATTTAGATATTGCATGATAGAATTAACTTTTTTCAAATCAAAATTGAAAGAATTTGATGTTAGTCTTGTATTTTCAAAATTAATTTGTCCGTCTTTAACACTTAAATCAGCACTCAAAGCAAGTTTTTGAACTTTCATAAAAGGTATGCTTATACCGATTGTATAATAAAATTTGTTCCCTCTTATTGATGCTTCTGTTGATGAAACCCTGATTCCTGCAAATGACTTTTTGTTAAAGTTATTGATAAGATTTTTATATTTTTCTGACTGCATAGTTTTATTTAAGTCATCATTAGACATCTGGATATTAAATGACATCGGGAAATCTTCTTTAAATTTTAAATTTCCCTTTTTATCGTATTCAATATAGTTAAATTCGCACAAAGTCTGCAATTCAACAGAGGATAAATAAATGCCGTCAATACTTAAATTTTTTCCTGAAACATTGGCAGATTTGAATATTCCGTTTGATAAATCTTTTGCACTATATGAGTTAATAGTAACATTCAACTTGTTACCTTTTACATTTTTGTTAATAGATTTTTCAAGTACGGCTTCCGATATTTTCGATTTTGTATAATTCAGACCGAAAATACTACTGAAAAATGATGAAAATTTGTTGTTCATATTATACGGTTCGACGCATGTATATTTACACTCTGCCCCAAATGCGTTTAATGAACACCCAATTAATAATCCCAAAACTATAATTAACTTTTTCATAACACCTCAAAAACTTTCTTAATTTTTATCTCTTTATCATTAATTTGTCCGACTGCAATTATTTTACCACCATAAACAAGAAATACAATAGAATCGCAAAACTCTGTAATTTGCTTTTGTTCTTTGAGATTTAACGCTATTCCGTGCATTACTTTTATTTTTTCATTTTCATTAAGAATGTATTTTTTGCCTGAAAGCACATCAATAGGATTGATAAGATGTGCATTTATATCATTCTCATTTTTTATATCATCAAGTTTTATTGCGTTTTCAATCGTAAATTTTCCTGCCTTAGTCCGTTCAAGTGCAATCAAATGCCCGCCGCAATTGAGTTTTTGTCCAACATCATAGGCAATAGAACGGATATATGTTCCTTTTGAACATCCGACAATGATTTTTGCAATTTGGTTTTGTTCATCAAACTCAAGAAGTTCAATTTTTGAAATATAAACTTTTCTCGGTTTTATTTCAACCTCTTGTCCTTTTCGTGCGTATTCATATAGTTTTTTCCCGTTTACTTTTATTGCGGAATATTTTGGCGGATACTGCTCAATTTCACCTTTAAAATCATCTAAAACCATTTCAAGTTGAGATTTTGAAATTTTTGTTTCATAAGTTTTTAGAATTTGTCCTTCTAAATCGTAAGTATCAGTATCTGCACCGAATTTTACGGTTGCGATATATTCTTTGTCATCATCAAGATATTCTATTAGTCTTGTGGATTTACCTATACAAACAGGCAATACTCCGGTTGCGAAAGGGTCTAATGTACCACTGTGTCCGATTTGTTTTATGTGAGTAATTTTGCGCAAAATCGCAATAACATCAAAAGATGTCATCTTTTCAGGCTTATATATGTTGATAAAGCCAAACAATTACTTAATTTCCCCTTTTGAAATTTTGTTTAACAAATCAACAACTCTTGATGATTGTTCAAGACCGTCCGTATAAACAAATTTGAGTTCCGGAGTAAGGCGCAGGCGAAGTTGTTTCCCGACATTATAACGAATTTTTGGAGTGGATTTTTCTATAACTTCTTTTGTCGTTTCAATATCTTCTGTTGAACCCAAAACACTGTATATTACTCTTGCAAATGAATTATCATGAGAAACTTCAACATCAACAATAGATACAACTCCTTTTAAACCTCTGATTTCTTTTCTCAAAATATCAGAGATATCACGCATTAGTTCTTTTCTGACTCTTTCGTTTCTCAATGTCATAATTTTTCTCCTTAGACAAATACATTATAGCATGAAAATACATATTTTTATTAAATAAAAAGTCTGTACTTTCGGTACAGACTATATTGAAGTTTACAACTATCCTATTTACTCTCTTCTTAAAGTTTTTTACTTTACTCCCTAATAAACCAGATATATAAAATGAAACTTTATTTATCTTTTATAATTATTTATTTTGTTAAAACTTATCCCTAAATCTCTTATCTTCCAAAATCTCGTTCAATTATCTCTTTCCCTTTCCAAACTACTTAGCCATCACCTCTGTTCTTTCTTCATACTCACTATTTTTGTTACTTACCTTATAAAATGACCTATCCCAAAGGTCACCCCCCTAAACTATCCGGCAGCCTTTTTCTTATTGGCTTGCTTTCTATGTCTTTAAATTTAGACCTAATTTTCCATGATTACAAGTAAAAAAAAATTATTATTTTTTTACAATAGACCATGCCCTTTGATAGAGTAAAACAAAATTCGTGTTATAAAATCTTAATGAAGAAAATTTAATGAAATCTTGTAAATATTTTGCGAAATTTTATTTGACAATATAAAATTAGTGTGAAGGGATTAGCATGCTTTTTCCATAAATATATTGAATTTTAGGTATTTTATGAAACGATTCATGGAAACAAATACAATCACTCATAACCTCATGTCATTTAGCGGGTTTAAAGCCATGCTCATTTTTTCCCTGCTTGTAAATAGTCCAAAAACTTATGCTGAAATAAAAAAAGAAATTGAAAATAATGAGTATTTAAAAGAAACAGTATCGACAGACACAATAAGAATTTATATGAATTCTCTAAAACAAGCAGGCTGCCAAATAAAAAGAATCAATGAAGGCAGAATCGTTAAATATTACATTGATTCACATCCCTTCACCCTGAAAATATCCGATTCTCAAGTGAAAAGTATCATAAAAGTATATAAAGCCATTTCAAAATCAATTGAAATATCTGATTTTCTCGAACTTAATGCATTTTTTGATAAAATTTCTCCATATATTTCAAATGAAGATTTAAAGTTAAAATTAAAAAAATTATCTCCGATAAATAACATTGATTACGATTTAATATCGGATTTGATGAAATATGCAAAGAGTAATACAGAAATTACAATTTTATATAATGCAAAAAATTCAGGCAAAAGAAAAGAAATAGATATCATTACAGACAAAGTGAGTATTATAAACGGGAAACTTTATTTGACCGGATATAATTCGGAATACAAAAACTATGGAGAATTTTTAGTCTCTAATATTATTAAGATTGTCAGCGTAAATATGCAGTCGCCAAAATTGGAATCTCCCGAATACATTATACGATATGAGTATTTAAAAGACGATAACACTGTGTTTGAGCCAAATGATGAAGAAACAATTACAGAAGAAACAGAAAATCATGTAATTGTTGAAATAAAATCACGCAACAAATTTGCAATTATGCAAAGAATTTTATCTCATTCAAACAAATGCAGAGTACTCTCTCCCGAAAATTACAGGCAGGAAATTATCGCAATTCTAAAGAATATGAAAGAAGGATACATTGAAGAATAATAATTTAAAAATTAATAACGGATGTATTAATATCTTCAGATTCCTTATGCTTTTGTATAATGATGAAGCAGATTATAATGCCGTTTATAATATTTTCAAAACAGACATTATTGAAGACGGTAAAGTTTATGATGAAAAGAAACTGAATAATCTGATTCAGGTAGTAATAAACAAATACATTAATGCCTTGAAGGTTTTTGGAGTAAAAATCAGAAAAGAAAAGCACAAATATAAACTTGAAAGCAGCCTTTATTCTGTTGAATATAGCGCAAGTGATATAAAAGCATTGAGCCTTATTGTCGGAGCAAGTAAAAATCTCCCCGATGCAAATATTGCGGGAAATATTGAAAAACTGAAGGCAAATCTGTTTTTGAGGATGTGTAATTCCAATAAAAATACATTTAATTTTTTAAGAACCAAAAAAGATTTTTCATTTTTCTATACGGATTTAAAAGACCAAATAGAGCAATGCAAAAATTATTGCAATGATAATGTGATTTTAGATATTACCTACTTAAAAAGAAATAAAGATATACATTCAAAATGCAAACCCAAAGAAGTTACTTATGATGTAAAAACGGCTTACTTAAATGCTTATGACACCGTAAAAAAAGAAAATATTGAAATTGCGCTGCCAAATATTTTATCAATTAAGATTCTTCCAAACAGAAGTTCAGGTTACGAAAGCACTACAACTGTTGTTTATAAATTAAAAGGCAGACTTGCTAAAACATACAAACTCAAAGACGGGGAGAAACTTCAGGATAAAAAAGACGGAGAAATAATTATAAGTAACTCGGGGGAACCGTTGGATAAGTTGTTTTCACGGCTAATGAGATATACAGATTTATGCGAAATTATTACCCCGAAATTTATAAGAAATGATATGGTTAATCTTATAAATGAAACTCTGAAATTGTATGAAGATAAATAAAAGACCGAAAATATTTAAATTTTCGGTCTTTTTACACACTACACACTAATTATATTTTACTTCACACTTTAATTTTTGTTTAGGTTGAAATTTTGCTTGTTAAGACAGAACCTAAGGCAACGAGTCCTGCAACTGCCGCACCGATAAATCCGGCTTTTGTTGACAGGAATTTTGTTGCGCCTTTCAAGATGCTTCCGCCGTGACCTGCAAGCATTTTTACTGCAGCGCAAGTTGCTGCGCCAACAACACCAATACCTGCTATTCTGCCGATATTTTGCTCTGTTTTTTCACCTGTCGGTACTGATTGATGCGTAATAT
>Ga0256407_10010401_pt1 | contig 13085 bp, 9 predicted proteins | sample RumenRJG_04DNA_FD_193489 | JGI IMG/M metagenome (GOLD analysis project Ga0256407, IMG submission 193489) | Bovine rumen microbial communities from Lethbridge, Alberta, Canada - RJG_04 | ecosystem: Host-associated > Mammals > Digestive system > Stomach > Rumen | place: Canada: Alberta | collected... | reverse complement strand
TCTGAAAAACGTTGACAGAAGAAAAAAATTTATATGGAAAAAATCTATATGGAAAAAGCAATGAGCCACGCACGCATCCCCGAAAGCATTTTTCAGGGATGCTTTGTAATCGCATGCCTCATTGTTTCTCATAGTCATTTGGTAATTGTCATTTAATAAACTTTGATATGTCGTTAAAAAGCACAAGGATCATCACAAAGATGAGCACTGCGAAGCCGGCCAGGTGGACCATGCCTTCTTTTTCGGGTGGAACGGGCTTACCCCGTACCAGTTCAAGAAACAGAAAGACCAGTCTTCCGCCGTCCAGGGCGGGAAGCGGGAGCAGGTTGATCACTCCCAGGTTGACCGTCAATAGAGTTGCCAGGCTGATAAAGGTCAGGATCACCGCCGCCGGACCGTAGGGGGCTGTCTCCTCATAGGTATCATCCACAACCTTGACTACACCTACCGGTCCCGACACATCATCTTTGGAAAAATGCCCCCGGAAGATCAGTCCCAGGGACTTATAGGTGGCCTTGAGCCAGTAAAAGGTCTCGTAAAACCCGTATTGGAAAACCTGGACAGGATTACATTTCATGTACTGCCCGGATCCCCGGATCCCTATATAGTAGCGGTTGTCCTCTTCATCCAGTCTGGGAGTCAGTTCCACAGTCTTTTTTTCGCCGTCCCGCTCGTAAGTGATGCGCAGTGTCTCTCCGTAGTTCATCATGGAGACCAGAGTCACCTCGCGATAGATGTGGATTGTCTCCCCGTTGATCTTTTTGATCACGTCGCCAGATTGAAGTCCTGCATCCATGGCGGCGGAGTCGGGAATCACTTCCCGGATGACGGGAAGATCGGTACCTGTGAAGGCGACCAGAATAACAGACAGGATGAATCCCAGGATGAAGTTTGCCATGGGACCGGCCAGAACAGCCGCAATGCGGCCTCCGACAGGAGCGTTGGGAAAGGAATGCTCGTCGAGTTCGTGACCCTGCTCATCGTCGAGTCCGTCCAGTCCGTCAAAGATGCATGCGCCGCCGATCGGAAACAGCCTCAGACAGAAGTCTGTCTCCGCCCCTTCCCTGCGGAAGAGAACGGGCCCCATGCCTATATCAAATTCCACCACGCGGATACCGTTTCTGCGCGCGATGGCGAAATGACCGAATTCATGCGAGATGACGATCACGCTGAATATGATCAGAAAAATGAAAATACTGACAATCATATATCAACCTCTCGGGGGTCAGAACCTCCCCATCATCAGAAAAGAGAGAAAATAGATGACAGGTGCTGTAAAAATTACACTGTCGAAACGATCCATGATTCCGCCGTGGCCGGGAATCAGATGACCGTAGTCCTTAATCTGGTGGTTCCTTTTGATCGCCGAGGCGGCCAGATCACCGGTCTGTCCGATAATGCTGCCGCAGATCCCGATGATCAGAAAAGGGATGACCAGATTGGTCCCGGGTTCAAAATGCCTGATGAGGACGGCTACCAGGCAGCTGACAAGGGCAGAACCGGCGACTCCTCCAACAGCCCCTTCGATCGTCTTTTTGGGACTCAGAACAGGGGCGAGCTTATGCCTGCCGATGGCCATACCGACTGCGAGCGCGCAGACGTCGCTCACCGAAGAACAGATAAAAATCAGAAGATAAAGCCAGATGCCGTGGGGAAGGTTCCTGGTCCTGAGCAGAAAAGACAGCATGACCGGTACATAGAGGAAAGCTGTCACTGCGCCGGCGGCATGTGAGGACCTCCGCCGCGGGAAAGTAAAAACATAAATCATCAAAGTCAACAGAAATGCCAGTGCGAGGACGAAAAGAGTCCAGAAATCGGACGCGCTGATCATTCCCTGAGGATTGACAAGGCCGTAGCGCCACTCGATATATATCAGTCCCACATAATAGACGATCGTGAGAAGAAGCCCGGGAAATGCAATCATATCGGGGAATTTTCCTGCAGGCTCCGTTCCTTTTTTCTTTTTTGAGGAGACGGGAGAACACAGGACAGCCGTTAATTCGCAGTATCCGATGACACTGCAGAGCATGAGCGCCAGGCTCAGGGGATAGGACCCGATCAGATCCAGACCTATAATTGCGGCAGCCAAGATCACACCGCTGACGATTCTTTCCTTCATTAAAACCTCCGATGACTGATGGCAGAAACTACCGCTGCAGGAGTAATGCCTTTATGCAGATTCATCCTCTGCGGATGTCAGGGATTATGCTTTAAGTTATGCTTTAAGGCCCCCGTATCTGCGTTCGCGGTGATTATAGGCTTCTATGGCCTTTTCCAGTTCAGCCTTGTCAAACTCCGGCCAGGCCTTGTCCGTGAAATAAAATTCCGAATAGGCAAGCTGCCACAGAAGAAAGTTGGAAATACGCTGTTCACCGCAGGTGCGGATCAGAAGGTCCGGATCGGGGATTCCGGCCGTATCCAGATGGCTGTTGATCATATCTTCCGTGATTGCGGCAGGGTCTGCCAGAAGCCCTTCTCCGCAAGCGCGCTTTATGGCGCGGACAATCTCATCGCGCCCCCCGTAATTGATGGCAATCTGAAAACCAATCCCGGTGTTGGAGGCAGTCGCTCTTTCCAGAACCTCAATGGATTCCTGCAGATCCTTTGCCAGAACGGATCTCTCTCCGATCACCCTCACGCGGACATTGTTTCTGGCACATTTTTCCAGACTGGACTGCATATACTTGCGGAGCAGGTTCATAAGCGCATTGACTTCTGCCTCCGGGCGCGACCAGTTTTCCGTAGAAAAGGCATACAGGGTGAGATAACGGATGCCCAGATCCGAAGCGTCTTCCAGTATAGTCTCGGCGACCCTGGCCCCCTGTGTATGGCCGAACGTACGCGGCATTCCACGTTTTTTGGCCCACCTCCCGTTTCCGTCCATGATGATCGCCACATGGGCAGGAATACGCAGTTCGGAGATATTTGTGCCGCTGTCTTTGTTTTTACCTGTAAAAAAATTCATAGATCGGTCCTCTGTCAGAGATAATTTCAGCAGATCAGGGTATCAGAGTATCAGGATATCAGGGAATCAGGATATCAGGGGATCAGGATATCAGACAGCTTATTCAGAGCGGTCTGAATAGAACAATACCCGCAGCAGACGCCCCGCCGGGCCGTACCGGCTGCAGACACCTCCTGCGGGTTGAATGTCCATGACCTGTCCGGCGGCTCAGGGAACAGACGGATACATCTGCTCCGGATGCGTCAATCCGGTCAAAGCACGAAAAAAACAATCCTCAGACTGTCATAATTTCCTTTGTCTTCTCTTCGATCGCCTTGTCAATCTTCTTGACAAATTTATCGGTGACTTTAGAGAGTTCATCCTGAAGCTCGGCTACGACGTCCTCGGACACATCCTCAGCCTTTTTGAGCTTCTTGAAAGCTTCGTTTCCGTCGCGGCGGATATTGCGCAGAGCAACCTTGGACTCCTCTCCCATCTTCTTGACGTCCTTGGAGAGCTGTTTGCGGCGCTCACCTGTCAGTTCAGGGAAAATCAGTCTGATCGTTGTCCCATCGGTGGAAGGATTGATGCCGATATCGGATGCAGCGATCGCGCGGCTGATCTCTTTGACCATTTTTTTCTCCCAGGGAGAGATCTGGATGATCCTGGCCTCGGGAACGGAAACATTTGCAAGCTGCTGGATGGGGGTCGGTGATCCGTAGTAATCGACACGGATCTTGTCAAGGACATGCGGATTCGCTCGTCCTGCGCGGACTGCCTGAAGGTCGTTCTCAAGATGAGATAATGTCTTCTCCATCTTCTGCTCGTAAGGCTTGACTCTCTCGCTGCTCATGGTTGTTTCCCCTTTCTCGATAAATGATAAAACAGATCTGCTGAACTGTTTTGTGATTATACTGTCTGCGCAAAGGCAGGACGAAGATTACTATACGAATTTCCAGACGAATTTCCGGGAGATCTGCCCGGGAAATACCGACGTAAAATCATGAAGTGATGGTCGTACCGACAAAATTGCCTTCTGCCGCGCGCACAATGCTCTGTTCGCCCTGAAGAGCGAAAATCCGCATTTCCATTCCGTTTTCCTTTGCAAGGACGGAGGATGTCATATCTACAGCCTGCAGATTTCTCTCCACCACTTCCTCATAGGTCAGATGGTCAAAACGCTTCGCGTCAGGATTTTTGTTTGGATCTGAATCGTAGACCCCGTCGACATTCTTGGCCATAAGTATCATGTCCGCTTCGACTTCCACGGCGCGCAGGACTATGCCTGTATCTGTGGAAAAGAAGGGATGTCCGGTTCCTCCGGCAAAGAAGACGATCACACCGTCTTCAAAACATTTCACTGCCCGGTCCTTGGAAAACAGCTCTGTAAAAGCGCCGCAGACAAAGGGGGTCATGACCTGGGTGCGAAGTCCCGCTCCCCGGAATATTTCCGAAACATAGATGCAGTTCATGACTGTGGCCAGCATGCCGATCTGGTCGGATTTTACCCGGTCGATTTCATCGCCGGTCCTGCCTCTCCAGATGTTTCCACCGCCCGTCACGACAGCGATCTGATGACCGGCATCATGGAGTGTCCTGACCTGCCTGGCTATGCCCGAGATCACTTCCTCATCATACAGCTTTACGGCGCCCTTTGCTGTCCTCATTACGCCGTCATTTTCACCCGCCAGAGCTTCTCCGGACAGTTTCAGGATTATTCTGCTCATATTGTATTTCCCTCTTAAATGTAAACGAATATCACAGACCCTGCAGAAAACAGTATATCATTTTGATTGATGCCGTGCAACTAAACTTGAGGAGTGTCATTAAGAGTTGTTACTGGTCACACTGTGACCAGTAAACAGGCGTTTTCCATTCCAAATTGGCCTTCGGCCAATGGAAAACGCCCTTGAGCCCAGTCAAAATGACTGCCCCCGCACCAAACAGCTGAGTGTTTGGTGCGGGTGTAACTTGTAACCAAGAATTCACAGTCCCGGTTAAAGCTGCTAATCATTACGCCTTCTGCGCATCACTGTTTCGGCGGGACGCTCCCGCTCCGTGAAAAACGCAGCGGATACTAAGCTTTTTGCTTCGCCAGGGCTCGCAAAAAGCAAGTACCGGCGTTTTTCAAGGCCGCGCCTCTACAGTGATGTGCAGAAGGCGTTCCGGGAATCAGGTGGTCCTGAACTGGAAGCGGCCACGGGTTCACAGCCCCGATTCAAAGTTTTGATTTCACCGGGCTTCCCGGTTCATGTCAGGGATGCGGGCAGGAACTGGACAGATCACTTCTGCGAAGCCCGCTTTCTGAGCTTTGAATCCAGTATTTTTTTGCGCAGGCGAAGGTGGTGGGGAGTCACTTCCAGAAGCTCATCAGTATCGACGTATTCGATGGCCTGCTCCAGGCTCATGATCCTGGGCGGGACAAGACGCAGTGCTTCATCCGCGCTGGAGGAACGTGTATTGGTCAGATGCTTGGTCTTGCATACGTTGACATCAATATCGACCGCTTTGCTGCTCTGTCCGACGATCATGCCTGCGTAGACCTCCTCTCCGGGGCTGATAAACATCTGGCCGCGGTCCTGGGCACCGAACAGGCCGTAAGCCACAGCCGTCCCGGCTTCGAAAGCGATCAGGGAGCCTGTCTTGCGGTAGGAAATATCTCCTTTGTAGGGTTGATAGCTGTGGAAGATCGTGTTCATGATCCCGTTGCCCTTGGTGTCAGTCATGAAATCGCCCCTGTAGCCGATAAGGCCGCGGGAAGGAATCATGAAAGTCAGGCGGGTATAATCTCCCTGAATGGATGCCATATTGACCAGTTCGCCCTTTCTCTCGCCCAGCTTCTGGATGACGCTGCCGGCAAATTCCTCTGGGACATCGATGATGCACTCCTCGATGGGCTCCAGGCGCTTGCCCTTTTCGTCATAATGATAGATGACTTCCGCCTTGCTGACTGAAAATTCATAGCCCTCACGGCGCATTGTTTCGATCAGGACGGACAGATGCAGTTCGCCGCGGCCGGAGACCTTAAAGGACTCGGTGGTGTCCGTGTCTTCCACGCGAAGCGAGACGTCTGTATTGAGTTCCCGGTAGAGACGGTCACGGATGTGGCGGCTGGTCACATATTTTCCGTCCCTTCCGGCAAGGGGTGAATCATTGACGTTGAATGTCATCGCGATCGTGGGTTCCGAAATCTTCTGGAAAGGGATTGCCTCGGGGGATTCGGGTGAGCAGAGAGTATCGCCGATGTGCAGGTCATCAATGCCTGAAATGGCAACGATGGAGCCGATTCCCGCTTCCTGAACCTCTACACGCTTGAGTCCTTCAAACTCATAGAGCTTGCTGACCCTGACTTTGCGGTGCATGTCGGGATTGTGATGGTTTACGATCACACATTCCTGTCCTGTGCGGATGACTCCGTTATCCACCTTGCCGACACCGATCCTGCCGATGTACTCGTTATAATCGATCGTACTGATCAGCATCTGGGTCCCCGCGTCAGGATCTCCTTCCGGCGCAGGGATATAATCTACGATTGTCTCGAAAAGAGGTTTCATGCTGGCGCCGGGACTTCCCAGGTCCAGAGTCGCGATTCCGGATTTGGCCGATGCAAATACGAAAGGACAGTCGATCTGTTCGTCGCTTGCTCCCAAATCCATCAGAAGTTCCAGGACCTCATCGATCACCTGGGTCGGCCTGGCGCCGGGGCGGTCGATCTTGTTGATGCAGACGATAACAGGCAGGTCCAGAGCCATAGCCTTGGACAGGACAAAGCGTGTCTGGGGCATAGGTCCCTCAAAGGCGTCTACCACCAGGACCACGCCGTTGACCATCTTGAGCACACGCTCGACTTCTCCGCCGAAATCAGCGTGTCCGGGAGTGTCCACGATATTGATCTTAGTTCCTTTATAATATACAGCAGTATTTTTACTCAGGATCGTGATTCCCCGTTCCCTCTCGAGATCATTGGAGTCCATGACCCTTTCCTGTACTGCCTGATTTTCGCGAAATACACCGCTCTGTTTGAGCAGACCGTCCACCAGTGTGGTTTTGCCGTGGTCAACATGGGCGATGATCGCCACGTTTCTGATATCTTCTCTTCTCTTCTTCATTAATCAAATACTCCTGAAAATTCACTGCGGATTTCATGTAAATTCGTCATTCAAGTTTTATACAAATTCATTATTCAAAACTGCAGTATAGCATTGAGAGATTCATCACGCAATATAAAATAACGGTAGATTTGGTCCGGGTTTGGTGTGTTTTACTGTACAGACCTGTAAAAATACAGCGGGTCGGCTGCATTCCAAATAAGGACAGAATAAAAATGCGCACTTTATAAATTTTTAATTGTGTACAATCTTCCGCATATCTTGACATTCATATTGCATAGTGATATCATCACCAAATGAATTATTAGCACTCGATGCCGGCGAGTGCCAACAATTCCGAAACTATTTTGAACCGGGTTACTTATGGACCGGTTTTTAAAAACTGATTTTTTAACTCTTTTTTTTTATTCATTATTTGAACTGATATTATTAATTTTTTCAAACAGACAAAATTTTCCGGACAAATTGATTTTTGAACAGACATATAAACCTGCATTATTTAATGACAGGTTTGACCGCAAACGAAATATAAGGAGAAAGAATATATGACAGTTGTTCCCGTTTATAACGCGATCGTCGTTCCCGATTCAAATATCTTTTTCGCGATCGACGCATATAAGAAAATGACCGGACGCGCGCCCTTTGAGGGGGAAAAAGTTATCCTCATGATGCTGCGCGCAGATGACAGCAGGGAGGATCTGGAAAAGGACAGCTTCTATCCCATCGGTGTCTCCGGTGTTATCACGGAGGTCAATGCGGGCGGTTATCTGGTAATCCGCACCCATGGCCGTGTCCATTTCGATGAGATCACGGTCTACAGCGACCACACGATCGAACTATCTGTTTCCCGTAAACCTGATATAGAGGATCTTGATCCCGCTTATGAATCCGAGCGCCTCGAAAAGCTCAAGAAGGTAGTGATTGACTATACTTCCCAGTTTCAGTGGGGGGCACTGACCCGCGCATATGCTGATCAGTGGACCAATATCGGAGAGATCGCTTCTATCATGTCCCCCTGGCTGGGGATCAGCAATCAGGAGCGTTATGCCCTTCTGGCCGAGGACTCCAAAAAGGCCCGGAGTGAGGCGCTGGAAAAGATCCTCTATGAGAACCTTGAGCAGTTCCATGTCAACAATGAGGCCAGGAACGCGCAGGAGGAAGGCTACCAGAAAGTCTACCGGGAGCAGGCTATTAAAAAACAGATCGAGTATCTGCAGAAAGAACTCGATGAGATGCACCCCGAAAACATCACGGACGTACGCCGTTTCCAGGTTAAGATCGAGGAATCGGGGATGAACGAGACAGCCCGCAAGGAGGCTGACAAGGTCCTCAACCGCTATAAGCAGGAAGGACAGAACAGTCCCGAATCCGGTATGCTGTACGACTATCTGGATTTCATCACAGGTCTGTCCTGGAAAAACGAGGACGCTCAGGAAATCGATCTCGACGAGGCGGAAGCCGTACTCGAAGAAGACCATTTCGGACTCAAAAAGGTTAAAGAGCGCATTATCCAGCAGATTGCCGTGATGAATCTGAAAAAACAGCAGTCCGGCTCCATTCTCTGCTTCGTCGGAGCTCCCGGAACCGGCAAGACCAGCATAGGTCAGAGTATAGCCAAAGCCCTTCACCGCAAATACTCGCGCGTGAGTCTGGGCGGTGTGCGCGATGAAGCGGACATCCGCGGCCACAGGCGCACTTATATAGGGGCCATGCCCGGCAGGATCATGGACGGCATCCAAAAGAGCGGTGTCTCCAATCCCGTCATGGTCCTCGACGAGATCGACAAGCTGTCCGTCTCCTACAACGGAGATCCGGCCAGCGCCCTGCTCGAGGTACTGGATCCCGAACAGAACAGCAATTTCACCGATCACTACATGAACTGCCCCTATGACCTGTCCAATGTCCTTTTCATATGCACAGCCAATACCCTGGAAACCATCCCCGAGCCACTGCTCAACCGTATGGAAGTCATTCAGTTCCAGGGCTATACAGCCACTGACAAGCTGCAGATCGCCAAGAGGCATCTGCTTCCCAAAGCGCTGCAGACAGTCGGGATCAGCGCGGATCAGCTCGAGCTGTCCGATGATATGATACGCCTGATCATTTCCGACTATACCCAGGAGGGCGGCGTGCGCGGACTGCGCAAGCGCCTGGAGACGCTCTGCCGCGCCGCTGCTGTCCGTATCGTACGGGGCAAAGGAGAAAAAGTCACTGTAACGCCTGAAAATCTCCGGGACTACCTCGATATGCATCCTGTATATCACAAAAAAGTCAAGGAAGAAGCAAATCCCGGTATCGTCACAGGTCTGGCCTGGACAGCTGCCGGAGGTGAGATCCTGTATATTGAAACACTGTTAACTAAGGGCAAGGGAGAAATCCTGATCACCGGTCAGCTGGGTGATGTCATGAAAGAATCAGCCCGCATAGCTGTCACGCTGGTGAAATCGCTCTTCCCCGATAAATCGAATATTTTCGAGGAGAACGACCTGCACATCCACGTTCCGGATGGAGCGACTCCCAAGGACGGTCCGTCTGCCGGCATAACACTGACGACTGCCCTCTCCTCCCTGGTGACAGGAATCCCTGTACCTCCCAATATCGGCATGACCGGCGAAGTGTCACTTCAGGGCGGAGTCAATCCCATCGGAGGTCTTCCTGAGAAGCTTCTGGCGGCACAGAGAGCGGGCGTAAAACAGGTCTTTATTCCCGCCGACAATGTGGACGACCTCAGGGATGTCCCGGAAGAAGTCAGGGAAAACCTGGAGATCACACCTGTAGAAGAGGCTGTCCAGGTATTGCGCAGCCTCGGGATCCTGAAAGAAGCAGTCTGAAAAATTCAAGACTCGCTCGCCAGTCTTGAGCGATGAAGAATAAAAGCACCGAAGAATAAAATCACCGGGATTTGATGCCGTCCTGCAGACGGCATCAATACTCCGGTGATTTTTTAAACTGTGTTAAAAATCTATTCAGGATTTACTATATATGGGTTATGAACATGGCACATAAACATGGCACATACTCATATGATTGAAAGCAGAGCTTACATGGGATGTCCCCACAATGTTTCTTCCAGCATTTTCATATTCTCAAGAGGATTATCAGAGACCATGAAAAGATGCTCATAGAAATAATCCTCATTGAAAGTCAGACGCATCTGATACCATTTAGCGCCTCCGTGAACAGATGACGACAGGCCTTCATTTTCAAAACCGAATCTGGAATAATATTCGATCATATTTTCTTTACAGGTGAGGACAAGGCCTTTACAGCCCCTGTCACCCGCCTCGCTGATCACGCGGTTGAGAAGCCAGGCAGCGTATCCCTGTCTCTGGTATTCAGGCAGAGTACATACGCTGAAGATCATGAGCCAGTCTCCGTTCTTTTTGTGGAAGGAGGGATCAGCATACATCTCATCTGTCAGATCTGATTCGGCAGTTACGGGCCCTGCCGCATAGCAGATGAGGTCATTGTAATCTGTGAAGCCTAGCCAGAAACAATCAGGATAGGTCTTCAGTCTCCCTGCCAGTCTGTCCCTGTCGGCAGCTTCCGCAGCCGGAAAGCAGGCTGCTTCCAGTGCGGCGATACGGTCAAGATCAGTTTCTTTTGCCTTTTTGATATACATGATTATTTCCTTTCACTCAAGAATCCCGATCGAGTCCTGAATAGGGTAGACACAGCCTCGCCGCCTTCTACCCACTGACCGGCCTGCGTCCGCCGCAAGGCGGAAAAAAAATTTCACGGGCCGTGTCATTGAAAAACAGCCGGACACCGCAGGTGCAGTGTCCGGCCCCTCAGTCTTGTTCCGACCGACTTATCCTTTACATTTGATACATTGTCTTTGCGAAGGGCTTGAGCAGAAAATAAAATCTGCGGCCCTTTTCCTTGCCATAATGCTTGAGGAGCGCATAGCGAAGGGAGGTCAGATTGTTGAGCTTTTCTCTAACACTAAGAAGATATTCAGATATGTCCGCCGGGTACTCGCCAGTATAATCACTGCGGGCAAAAATGATCTCGCAATAATATTCAAACTTCTGCTTGAGATCCGGCTTCAGCACAGGAATGCTGCGTGTATTGTTCTTGATGGAAAGATAAATATCTTTTCCCTGATCCCCGTAAATAGTTGCCAGCTGATTGTGAAGCTCAGCCAGATTGTCGGGGCCAATGCAGGCGACGATTCTGGCGATTTCTTCGTCTCCCGGGATCCGTGACGCCTCAGAATTATCCCCTTCAGCTGCAGCTGCGCTGTTTTCTGTGGAGGAAGCTCCTGCATCCGGGGACTTCGCTGCGGTTTTGGCGCTTTTCTGCTCTTCGGATGAGCTGTTTTCAGAGGAATTCTCGACAGGCTCCGCCTTTTTGGAACCGGACTTGGTCCTTCTGGATCTTGATCTGCGTGATCTGGTCTTGCGCGGACTGTCGGCCGCCTGATCATCAGTCTCCTGACCGGAGTCAGCGGATTCCGTATTCTCTTCGGATTCATCCGGCTTTGTGCGGGCAGCTTTTTTCTTTTTGTCCGTTCCCGTACCGCTGACAGACCCGGAAGAAACTAAATCGCCGGTGGAAGCGGCCTCACTCGCGTTGGAATTATCTCCGGCGGCAGGAATACTGTCGTCTGTGTCTGAAGAATCCTGATCCTGTCCAGGAGCTGTATCAGCCGTTTTCCCTTTTTCATGGGATCCGGAGGGGGTCGGAGCGGAAAGCTCTTCTTCTGTGGGACCGTCTTTGAATTCTTCTCTGAACTCTTCTCTGAACTCTTCTCTGAATTCTTCTCCGAAACGTTCCCTGAAATCTTCATTTAAGTCATTCCGCAGGCCGGGACTTTCCTCTCCATCTTCTGTCTCTGAAACGGAGGAAGCGAACGCGGAATCCATGCCTGCACCTGCATAGGAGGTATCGGGCTTTTGGATATCCTGAGCAGAACCGATAAGAGATGATTCAGGATCCTGACTGCCCTTATCTGCATCATCATATTCAGGAACCTGTTCCGGATCAGATTCATCCTGAGAAAGGGGTTCATGATCTGAATACTCCGCATCACTGTAGTCATGGGTGTCGTATTCGTCTTCAGAACCGGTTTCTTCGTCTGAATCATCATAAATGGATTCATTGTCCGCGGACATCTCATCTGAGGATACATCATCCGAAGCAGCCTCATCTGTGTCGTCCTCTTCCTCTTCGAAGTCCGGATCGTAATCCTCATCCTCATTTTCAGGAATACTGTCGAAATCCTCTTCCACAAAATCTGCCTCTTCAGCTTCAGGCTCCGCGGCAGTCTCCGCATCCCTCAAAACAGGGCGGGAAGGTCTGACATCCTGCATCTCTGCCGGATCCGCAGAGGAAACCGCTGAAGATGCTGCAGCTGTTTCAGCTTCTTCCCCGGTCACAGCCCGGTTTACATGATCACGGGTACGATCGGAGGCATTTCTCCACTCCAGATCTTCTCTTCTGCGTCTCTCGAGATTTTTACACTCTTTTCCTGTGATTCGTTTGACCGATTTTTTGCTGCGTCTCCAATACTTGACGGCTGCGTCAAAGCCTGTGTCGTTGGTGACGATCACAAACCTGTCGCTCTCGTTTTTGCTGATTCGATATCCGAGCTCGGTGACGAGCTGGAAATCCAGCGCATTTGTGCCCTCATAACATTTGATGAAGGTCACTGTCCTGTCGGATTCCTTGAGCTTGATCAGACTTTCATAACTCATGTGCGGACTGTTTCTGGTATAAAAAACAATCAGCTCTGTCTGATCAGCAGGGAGTTCCAGAAGAGAAATCCAGAAATCTCCGACATTTTCGCTGTCTATTAAATATTGTACTGTCATACACAATCCCTGATCGGTCGGAACATCAGAAATTATAACACGAAGGCAGGCCCCCGGGCAATCTGTTTATCAGCCTATATTATGCTGATATTAAGCCTTGTTACAGTTCAGGCCCTGCTGAAAACAATGCGCCTTTTGTGCATCACTGCTTCGGTGGGACGCTCCCGCTCCGTGAAAAACGCAGCGGATACTAAGCTTTTTGCTGCGCCAGGGCTT
>Ga0256407_10010400_pt1 | contig 13089 bp, 14 predicted proteins | sample RumenRJG_04DNA_FD_193489 | JGI IMG/M metagenome (GOLD analysis project Ga0256407, IMG submission 193489) | Bovine rumen microbial communities from Lethbridge, Alberta, Canada - RJG_04 | ecosystem: Host-associated > Mammals > Digestive system > Stomach > Rumen | place: Canada: Alberta... | reverse complement strand
GTTGAATGATGAAGCAGGCAGAAGTGCACTACCACAGGGGCGCCATTGTACTGTTTACAGACGGCTCTTCTCCGCATTACCCGCACCGGTGCCCTTGTACTTCGACGGGGTGACGTTGAAGCGGTAGCGCAGCGACAGCGATACGTAGCGCGAGTCGTTGTCCTCTACCTTTCGGAACATCATGCGGTTGCTGTAGAGCGTGAAGCGGTTGATGCCTCCGTTAAAAAGGTCGTTGCCCGATAACTTCACGTTCAGCCGACGCTTGAAGAAGTCTTTGCTGACGCTGAGCGAGAGTATGGCGTTGGTACAATTGAACCAGACATTCTGCTGGTAGCCGTGGGTGTGCATATTGAAGTCGCCCTGAAGAATCCAGTCGTTGGGAAGTGTCAGAATATTGCCCAGCTGCAAGGCGAGCATCGGGCGGTTGAAACTCTTCTCTTCATCGAGGAACAGCGACTTGAACCACGGCTTCATCAGCATGACGTTCCATTGCGGTGTCCACGTAGCAGCACTACTGATCTTTACATTCTTCTGAATGCCCAGCGTGACCGTGAGCCAGTCGGCATGGTCGTAGTTCCTATAGGTCACGAAGTTCACCTTGCTGTCCTCGGGCAGACTCTCTGCCGTGTAGAGGATCGGGTCGATGCTGCGGGTGAAGTTGGTGCTCAGGTAGAGCCATCGCCACATGGCCGTGAGGTTGAACTGATGATACTTCACGGGCTGCAGGTAGGGATTGCCTGTCTGCATGTTCAGCCGGTTCTCGTAGACCACATCGCTGCTCAGCTGCCAGTAGCTTGGACGGGTGGTGCGCTTGGAGTAGCTGAGTGAGAGCCCCACTCCCGCTCCCTCCCCACGGATGGGGAGTTGTGTGGAGACTGCCAGCGACGGGAACAAATCGTCGTACGAGCGGCTTTGGTCGTCGCGCCGCTCTCCGCTGACGAAGTATTCCGACTCCACGTGCTCATAGCGCAGGCCTGCCTGCAGTTGCATGCGGCCCAGTTGCTGCCGCAGTTCCACGAAGGGCGCTATGTTTCGCTCGTGCTGCTCGTTGTTGCTGTTGGCGATGTAACCCTCTCGGTTTTTGAAGTCATTGGTCCACTGCGTATAGGTGAATTCCTCGCCAGCCTCTATCTGCCCTTTCCACAGCGGATGGCTCATGATGAGTTTCTCGGCCATCATGCGGCTTCGCGTCAGGTTGTCGATGCTGACGTCGCGGTCGTCGTACTCCTCGCTCATTTCCTGCTGCGTGGTGCGGTTGTGCTGATGGCGGAAGGAGTAGTCGGCGTTGAAGTCGATGGTGAACCGTCCGAGCTTGCCCGTGTAGTAGAGGTTTACCTCATGGCGCGGCAGGCCTTTCTGACGCTTCACGCTGTGGTTTATGAGGTGGTCATACATATTGCCGTTGGCCAGCAGTTCGTCGGTGTCGGTGCCACTGATCTTCACGTAGTCGTAGGTGTGTTCGTAATATCCACCGAAGGAACTGTTATTGTTCAGTTGGAAGTTAAAGCCGGCGCGCCCTTCCAGGAAGGGATTGCGTGTGGTGAAGTCCTGACGGTTCTTGATGCTCCAGAGCGTGTCGGCAAAGACGGTCTGCCCGAACTCGCCCGCTTGCCACCGCTTGTTGTAGGCTCCGAAGAGGTTGGCGAAGAGTTCCAGGCGGCCTGTTCGATAAGTCAGGTTCAGGCGCTCGTTGTTCTGATAGCCGTGGCTCTTGCGGCTCCACGACGACAGTTCTACGCCCAGCCCTTCGCCCTGTGCGCGCTTCGTATGGATAATGATGACGGCCTGGACGGTAGCATCGTAGCGGGCCCCGGGATTCTGTATCACTTCCACGTTCTTGATGTTGTCCGACTGGATATTGCGCAGTTCCTGCAAGTCGGTCAGCTTACGGTTGTTCAGGTAAATCAACGGTACACCCTTACCCAGTATCTCGAAAGCTTCACCTTTCTTCGAGATGGTAGGTACCCGCGAGAGCACATCCTCGGCCGTGCCCATTCGCTCCATGACCGTACCCTCCACGTTCATCACGAGCGAATTGCCTTGCAGCTGCACCTTGGGCCGCTCGCCATTCACGACTACGCCTCTGATGGTCATTGTCTCAGGGCGCATACGTATTGTACCAAGCTTGGTGGTATGACACAGTTTGTAAATGGTTCTATAGCCGACATACGAGATACGGGCAAGAACGCTCGGCTGGTCGATGGGAATCACGAACACACCACTCTCGTTGGACACTCCACCACAAAGGAGGGTACTGTCCGTAGGGTTGAGAACAGCAATATTAGCGTATGCCACGGGCTGCCCTTGTTCATCGATGATAGTACCCGTCAGGTGACGGTCGGTCTTGTGAACGCATTCCACGGTCATCACGCTGTCGGTCTCGGTGATACGCATGGGATAGAAGCCAACGACCTGACGCACAGCATCGGGCAGAGAACTGCGATGCAGTGTAGTGGTGACACGGAAATCCTCCAGTTCGTTGTAGATGAAACTCACCTCATAGCGCGTTGATGCGGCGTTGAGGTCTTTCAGCACTTCCGATAGTGACAGGTCGTGATAGCTACGGCTGATCTTCTGGGCTGTTGCCTGACTGACGGTCAGACAAAGCAGCAAATAGACAAGAAACTGTTTCATAGCCTACTCAACAATGATGGTTTTCTCGTAGAGCGTGATATGTATTTGCTCGAAGAGATTCAGTTTTTCGGTCACTTTCTGAATGGAGTCCTGAGGATTCCATGTCAGGAACAGACGCAGCGTCTTCGATTGCCCGGACCGGAAATCCACAGCATAGCCATAGTGGCTGGCAATCTGGGGGAGAATACTATCCAGCGTCACATTGTCGAAGACAATAGGTTGAATCGTGACGGTGGTATCGGCCGGCAAGGTTTGCTGAGGCGAATCTGAAATACGTGTCTCTTGTGTCGGAGATGCCAAATCCCCTCCAAGTGATTCTGCAGTATTCCAATGGCTGCGTACTAAGTGAACGGCTGCAAAGGCGATGCCTGACAAAAGCAATACGCCGATGAACATCGCTGCCACGCGGAGCAATCCCCGATGGGGCGTAGCTGTCAGTCGTTGCCATTCGGCATCAATCGTCTCGTCGTCAATCTCCTTCTGACTGTCGAATGCACTTTGGGTCTTCGACATCAGGTTGTAGAGCTCGCGACACTCCTCGTCAGCAAGTATTTCCTGCCACTGCTGGTCGGTATAAGCCTGGGGCTGTTCCATCATTTGGAACAATAAGTTGGTCTTGTTCATTTTACTCCTTTCTCTTTAGGTGTTCACGTAATTGGCTGAGTGCATGGCGCAGATGCTTGTAAACGGTGGTCTCGCTGACACCGAGGCGAAGGGCAATCTCACGGAAGGTGAGGCCATCGCGGAAGTGCAGCTCCACCACTTCCCGGCAGACAGGCGCTAACAGGCTGACACCCTCGGACAGGGCATTCAGCTCTTCGCGGAACAGGTCTGGCGGAATGACGGTTGTGTCAAAATCGAGAAGATAGAGCCGTTGGACCCGCTCCTGTATCTTCCTGCCACGAATCACATTCAGGCATCGGTTGCGTACGCTGGTAAGCAGGAAGGCTGCTGCCGTCTCCTCATGCAGCTCTATGGCTGGTGAGGCGAGCAACTGGGCGAAGACATCGTGCACAATGTCCTTGCTCTCAGCATCGTCGTGCAGAAGCAGGGTGGCCAACCGATACATCTGCCGGTAATGCTGTCGGAACAGCGCTTCAAGTATTTCTTTTCTTTTCCTCATACACTTATCATACACACGAAAACCAATTTACTAAACCCTCAAGACCATTTTTCTTGTTTTAAAATAGAATTTAATGGACAAAAATACAAATAATCACACTAAAAGCCCCCGGCGAGGCCCCGAAAAATGGGGTATCGAAGGAAAACAAGTAACGCTGAGAAAAAAAACAGGCTGCTTTGCCATCACAGAGCAGCCCTTTAGCATTCCAATCGGCATGACTAGAATCGTAAACATCATCATTAGAAACGGAATCACTATCAGCAGAGAACTGCATCTGAAACCAGAGGAACGTGTCTCTGACAATAGAAAACGTGTCTCAATCAATAGGAACGTATCTCTGACAACAGAAAACGTGTCTGAAACCATAGAGACAAGACCGCCTATTTCAGAAGACCAGAACCGACACGATGACAAATGAGACGGGTGAAGACGGGAGAAGACAGCTCATTCTGCCTATTGTCATCTCATTCAAACATCTCTGCCCAGCGGCGGAAACGGATGAGGCCTTCCTCGCCGAACTTGGCCAAGCTGTTGAGCGCCTGTTCAACGGTCTTCTCGCGGTCCAAACGGGTTTTCGAGAAGAACTTGTCGGCATAGCAGATGACCTGCTCCTCCAGCGTTTCGGGCAGGAAGTCGCAATGGGGCAAAGGAAGTTGCTGACTGACAATCTCTTGCCGTGAAAGACCGGCACCGGTATGACGCTCGCAGACACGGGCATGGCGCTCCAAGCCATGTTTGCGCAACAGTTCGGCACCAATGCGCCCATGACAGATGTAGGGCTCGGTGCCAAAACACTGGATGCCGGGAGCATTGCACCAGCGCACGCCAATATCGTGCAACATGGCAGCCTCCTCGACAAAACGGGCATCAAGATTCAGCTCGGGATGCAAAGAAACAATCTGTAGCGCCTTATGCGCTACAGATTGGCTGTGAACAAGGAGGATATGACGAAGCTCATTGTCCTCCTTGTAGTATTGGTCTAAAATCTGTTGATAGTCAATCATGCCTGACCCGGACGCTCGATGTAGGCAATGACTTCGCCCTTGTTAACCTTCGAGCCCTGCTTGGCGTTGATCTCAACCAGCTTGCCTCCGAGAGCTGCGGGAACGGCAACGATCTCGCCCCAAGGAGCCTGAATGTAGCAGAAGGCATCGCCCTCATTGTATTCCTTACCAATGAACGGCTCGGTGGTAGGAGCGCACTCGCCCTCGCCATTGAACTCCCAGTAGAGCTGTCCCTTGACAGGAGCCACGATGGCATCGGCCTTAGCATGCTTGAAGGCGCTGAGCTGCTCGGGAGTGAGCGTGGTGCCGAGCTTAGCATCCTTGGCTTTCTGCAGATCGGCCAGGAAGTTCTTCTTAGCCTGTCCGCTCTTGAAGTTACGATACTGCTCGGGGTGCATAGCCAGCTCGTAGAGCTCCTCGTCGTCCGGTCCGTACTCCCAGCCGTTCTCGTCCATCTCCTTGCGGAAGTCGTCGAGTGCATTCGGGATAAGTGTGTGCGGGTCGGCATCGGTGAACTCGCGGCCCTGCTTGGCAGCCAGCTCGACCAGTTCTGGGTCGATAGTTCCAGGAATCTTTCCGCTCTTGCCGAGGATCATACCCCACATAGAGTCGTCCATCATCACGAAGCGTCCCTTGCCCTGAGCCAGAGTGAGCAGGTTCATCAGAGCGATGTTCTTCACATACTGAGAGAACGGAGTTACGAGTGGGGGATAACCCACGCGAGGCCATACGTAAGCTACCTCGTCGAACAGCTTCACCAGCATATCGTCGGTAGAAAGCTCGGGCTCGCCCTTGGCTTTCAAGGTATTGTTAATCACGTGATGGATACCAGCGAGGTCGGCCATCATCGAACCCATCATACCGCCGGGCAGACCGCAACCGAGCAGCAGCGACGACATGTGCTTGTTGCCGGGATTGATGAAGTAGCCGAGCCAGTCGTCAATGAACTCCTGGGTGAGGGCACGTGCACGCATGTATGCGTTCATATTGATTTCTTTCACCTCGAAGCCCTCGTGCTTCAGCATCGACTGAACCGAGATGATATCCGGGTGAACCTTACCCCACGACAGCGGCTCGATGGCTGTGTCGATGACGTCGGCACCATTATTACAAACCTCCAGGATGCTGGCCATCGAGAGACCCGGGCCAGAGTGGCCGTGATACTGAATGATGATATCGGGGTGCTTGGTCTTGATCGACTTTGTCAGGGCACCCAGCAGGGCGGGCTGACCGATACCTGCCATATCCTTCAAGCAGATTTCCTCAGCACCAGCCTCAATCACCTGGTCGGCAATATTGGAATAATACTCAACGGTGTGCACGGGAGATGTGGTGATACAAAGCGTAGCCTGAGGTGTCATGCCTGCAGCCTTAGCCCATTTCACCGACGGGATGATGTTACGTACATCGTTCAAGCCGCAGAAAATACGGGTGATATCAACACCCTGTGCATGCTTTACCTTATACTGAAGTTCACGAACATCATCGGGTACAGGATACATGCGGAGCGCGTTCAGACCGCGGTCGAGCATGTGAGTCTTAATACCCACCTCATTGAATGGCTTACAGAAAGCACGTACGGCAGCGTTGGGGTTCTCGCCAGCCAGCAGGTTCACCTGCTCAAAGGCTCCACCATTGGTCTCCACACGATCGAAAACGCCCATGTCAATGATGGCCGGGGCAATACGCTCTAACTGATCTTTACGTGGCTGGAACTTACCAGAAGACTGCCACATGTCTCTGTAAACAAGACTGAACTGGATTTTCTTTTTCATACAATTATTAGATTTGTGTAATATTTTTCAAAGCTGTTTGCAAAAATATATATTTTTTTGTTACGAAACAAATATTTCGGGAATAAATTCTTATCTTTGCACGAAAATCAAAGAAAAAAACAATGATGAGGAAAACGATATTGGCCGTCATTGCCATTGGCGGATGGCTGTTTTGCAATTGCTCCGGCAAGCAAACACAAGTGACAGAAATGAACGACGACTCGCTGAAGGTGAGCACCATGACTGGCGACTCGGCCATCTACGGACTGGCCTGCGACGGATGCACCGACTCGGTGATTGTGCTGCTGCCCCACGATGGCAGCGACCCTGTCACCTATGACATCCTGAAGGCTATGCGCAACAAGAGGGTCATCGGCCGCCCGAAGATTGGCGACCACCTGGCGGTGCTGCTCAGTCAGGAGAATCCGACGGAGGCCGTCAGCGTCGTCGACATCGACGAGATGAAGGGCTCGTGGGTGTATCAGGTGATGCCCACCCTGAAAAAGAGCTTCATCGAGAATGCCGGCAAGCGCGACGCTGAGACCGACTCGATGATCAAGAAACTGATGGTGCCACGTGAATACGGATTCAAGCTGAAGCGCGACAAGCAGGTGTCGAACATCGGTATGACGTACCGGCCGACCACCTCTGACGACGACAACCCCGTGGACTATCCGCCATTGACGCGCTACAGCGAATGGCACATTTTCAACGGCAAACTGATTCTGGTCCGCGCCAAGAACAGAATCGGCAACAGCCAGCAGGACCAACAACCGGCCATACAAGATACTGCCGAGATTGTGTTCATGATGAAAGACAGCCTGCAGCTGCGATTCAAAGACGAAGTGAGAAACTATTATCGCAAGACTGAGGAGAAATAAGACGGGAAAGCCGGAAAAGGGGGCACACATCGCATCTACAACTATCGGCTCTTGAGACTGGAAATATGCCTCCCCGCGCACCCATTTCCAATAGATGCCTAATTGGGTTGCAATTAGTCGACAAATTAGACTCTAATTAATGCCTAATTACAACGTAATTAATGCCTAATTGCAAGGTAATTAATGCCTAATTAGAGTCTAATTCATGCCTAATTGAAAATACCTGCCACATCTGGACCGAAACGCTGACGAACAGAATCCTATCGGCCATATTGAATAAAGGCATATCAACGCGTTGATATGCCTTTATCGTTGATTCCATCCGAAGGGATGGCCTCTGTGTTCTGCTTAAAAGGTATGACGCAGCATGCGCTCCTCAGCCATCCGCTCATACTTCGTGCCCGGCCGGCCGTAGTTGGCATAGGGATAAATGCTGATGCCGCCGCGCGGAGTGAACAGCCCCATCACCTCGATATACTTAGGATCCATCAGGCGAATCAGGTCTTTCATGATGATATTGACACAGTCCTCATGGAAATCGCCGTGGTTGCGGAAGCTGAAGAGAGAAAGCTTGAGACTCTTGCTCTCTACCATCCGCTCGCCGGGCAGATACATGATTTTTATTTCGGCGAAGTCGGGCTGCCCGGTAATCGGACAGAGCGTGGTGAACTCAGGACAGTTGAACTGCACCCAATAATCGTTCTCGGGATGCTTGTTCTGGAAGGTCTCCAGCACCTCAGGCGCATAGTTGTCTGCGTATTTTGTCTTCTTGCCAAGGGCATTCAGCCCCTCATTACTTCTGTTTTCTGCCATTTCGTTATATTATAAAAATAGGTGGACACATCATGGTCTCCTGCTCATCAGGCATTGACCACCAGCCATGTCATATAAGCCAGGAACAAGATGGTGAGCACGGCGCCTTCCCATCGCTCCACCTTGAACTTGGTGTAAGTGAAGAACCACAACAGCACGATGCTGCCCAGCATGACACTCAGGTCGACGATGGTGATGCCTTGCATTTGCATCGGGCACACAATGCCGGTAATGCCAAGAATCATGAGCACGTTGAATACATTCGAGCCGATGACATTGCCTATGGCGATGGCACTCCTACCCTTTCGGGCAGCCACCACACTCGTTGCCAACTCGGGCAATGAGGTACCGCCGGCCACAACCGTCAGACCTACCACCGCATCCGACACGCCCAGCTCTACAGCCACACGCGATGCCGCCTCTACAAAGAGGTTACTACCGCCTATCAAACAGGCCAGTCCCAGGGCAATAAAGCAGACCGACTTCAGCACGCCATAGTCTTTTGGCTCATCATCATCGGCCTGGTCACCCTCCTTGGCCACACGCAAGGTATAAATCATGAAGCCGATGAACAGCACGAAGAGGATGGCAGCATCCACACGGGAGATATCGTGGTCGAGCGTCAGCATGGCCAGCATCACTGATGCCAACACGGCGAACGGCATGTCTTTCTTCACGGTTGACTTCAAAATGGCCATGGGCGCCACCATGGCTGCTACACCCACGATGAGCATCGTATTGAAAATGTTGCTACCCACAACATTACCAATGGCCAGATCGGGCGTGCCCTTCAAGGCCGACACAAAACTGACAAACAGCTCGGGGGCACTCGTACCCATCGCAACGATGGTCAGTCCTATCACTATTTGCGGAACATTCATGCGCTGTGCCAATGCCACAGCGCCGTCGGTCATACGGTCTGCTCCCCAGAGCACCAAGATGACCCCTACGATAATAAATACAATATTTAATAGCATAATCGGGGGCAAAAATACAAAAAAATCCCCAAACATTCACATGCTCGGGGATAAAAATCTAACAATCACACAATTAATTATCAACTATTCATCAATCAAACCTGAAAAACCAATCATTTATAACCTAAAAACCTATTCAAAAAACCTATTGAGAGAGATCTGTTGGGTTCCTCCTTTCATGAGAAATAAAGGGTTCCTCCTTTCTTGGGGAAGATTAGCCCACCGTAATCTGACGGGCCACTTTCACTTCCTCTTTCACTATCTTCGGCAGATCGACCGTGAGCACGCCATCGGCCACACTGGCTGCGATCTTGTCCTTGTCTACATCCTCCGGCAGCAGCAGGGTCTGCTCGAACTTCGAGTATGAGAACTCACGGCGCAGATAGCGGGCTTTCTTGTCCTCGTCTTTCTTCTCCTGCTTGCTCTCCATCTTAATCACCAGGTTGCCCTCGTGGTTGATGTTCACATTGAAGTCCTCCTTCTTCATGCCAGGAGCAGCGAGTTCTACCTTGTATTCTTTGTCGTCCTCAAGGACATTGATGGCTGGAGCTGTTGCGTTGGCCTTCGGCATAAAGTCGCTGTTGAACAAATCGTTGAACACTTCCGGCAGCCATGAATCTCTACGCATTGTTGGATAATACATCATAATTGTAACCTCCTATTTTTATTTTTGTTGTTTTGTTAATGTTTATGTTATCAGCCTCTGCCCGTCTGTGGGTTTCGGCTTCACTCTCATCAATTGCAACAAGCATACCAGCGACTGTTTTATGTCATTTTGTCAGCAATTAAGGACAAATTGGCCGTACATATATTTCTCCTGACTGATCATCTCAATTCTTTTATGCCCCTCTCATGCTCGCTGGTTTGCCTTATATTCCTCTATATAATTAAGGTGTACCCTTGCAGCAACTTAAAAAGAGTTAAATAAATGGTCGAAAAGCAACAACTTGAGAAATAAATACATATCTTTGCGATATCAAAATGATATCACTAATATTTTATCAATGAATATGGAGAATAAAGAGTTTACTTTCAATGGGACCGTCCTCAACGGATTTCTCATGTTGTTTGTCAACCTGCTTTTGACCGTCGGTTCCATCGCAGCCATCATCTATGGAGCCATCATCCTGACCGAGGACACGAACGTAGCCCTTGGCGCTACGCTGTTTGCCGGAGGCATTGTGTTGTTGCTGGTCACTATCATCTTATGGTGCGGATTCCTCATGCTGGAGCCCAACACGGCACGAGTCACCACTTGGTTTGGCAAGTACAGCGGCACGTTCACTCAGACAGGTTTCTACTGGATCAACCCCTTCTACTCTACCAAGAAGCTGTCGTTGCGCGCCCGCAACCTCGACGCTCAGCCCATCAAGGTGAACGACAAGACGGGTAATCCCGTGATGATTGGCTTGGTGCTGGTCTGGAAACTGAAGGATACTTACAAGGCCATCTTCGAGGTCGACTCACAGACCATGGCCTCCGTCAACCCGAATGAGATTGGAGGCAGTAACGTGAAAGGCATCATGAATGCACTTGAGAACTTCGTGCGCGTACAGAGCGACGCTGCCCTGCGCCAAGTGGCCGGCCAGTATGCCTACGACGACGAGGACGGCAAGGCCAACGAGCCCACCCTGCGCTCGAGTGCCGACGAGATTAACGACCAACTGGAGCAGAAGCTCGACGAGCGACTGGCCCTGGCTGGCATCGAAGTGGTGGAGGCCCGCATCAACTACCTGGCCTATGCCCCCGAGATTGCAGCTGTGATGCTGCGCCGCCAGCAGGCATCGGCCATCATCACCGCCCGCGAGAAGATTGTCGAGGGAGCCGTCTCGATGGTGAAAATGGCCCTGCAGAAACTCTCCGACGAGGATGTTGTCGAACTAGATGACGACAAGAAGGCTGCTATGGTGAGCAACCTGATGGTGGTCCTCTGCGGCGACGACTCGGCTCAGCCCGTAGTAAATGCTGGAACGCTGAACCACTAAACACTCATGGCCAAGAAAGAAAACAAGACCAAAAGCTTCATCCTTCGTGTCGACTCCGACACGATGGATGCTATTGAGGCGTGGGCAGCCGATGAGTTCCGCAGCACCAACGGACAGTTGCAATGGATCATCACCGAGGCGCTGCGCAAGGCCAAACGACTGCCCAAACAGAAAAAGAAACAAGAAACTGACGAGTCTCATGAAGAATGACTTACAACCTAGCGAGCAAGCGGGATTTGACCTGAAAAAGATAAAAGTGCACCACACGCTGGAGAGCACTCTCATCGAAGTGTTCTGCACGCTCGCACTACTCACAGCATGGGTGCTCATGTACCGTCGTTTCCAAGGAACGGAGTTTCTCGTCAGAAACATTATCCGCACGGGCGTACTGACATTTGCCGTGGTATTGCTGCTCGTCAGTGCCTACCTGCCGCGCTATCTGAATTGGAGTTTCCCACTTGTCAGCATCGGCATGGCACGTATTGCCTGCAAAATAGTCAGGTATATGGCCGTTGCCGTGGCACTGGCAACGCTCCTCTTTTTTATATTTGGCGGGCTGAAAGGGTCTGTGGGAGGTTATGCCCTCCTGGCAGTGATACTCGTCGTGCCAGAAATCACCAGACAGGTTTTCACGTATTATTCAAAACGACAAAAACGATGATAAGAAAAAGTTTTCTCACTGTTTGCATCTTGCTTGCCAGTCAATGTCTGTCGGCACAAGGGATAGCCGGTTCGTGGCTCGGCAAGTTGAAAGCTGGCCCGCAGGAGCTGACCATCACCTTGCGCATCGAGAAGAACGATGAGGGGAGAGACGTGTGCTTCTTGGGCAGTCCTGACCAGGGGGTAAACAGCATTCCCACACAGATCGCGCATCTGTCGGCCGACTCTGTGAATGTCACCATTCCAGCGTTGGGAGCCGTCTATACCGCCAAAATGGTCAACGACGAGTTGCACGGCACTTTCATTCAGCGGCTAATGCCTTTCAAACTGGACATGAAACGGGGAGAGATTGTCAGGAAACGGCCCCAGACGCCCAAGCCACCCTACCCATATAAAACTGAGGAAGTGACATTCACCAACACAACAGATACCGCCCATTTGGCCGGCACCATCTGCTATCCTGTAGGCTACCAGTCGGGCAAGCGAGTACCCATCGTGGTAATGGTGACGGGCAGCGGACAGCAAGACCGCGACGAGTCGATCTTCGACCATCGTCCCTTTGCCGTCATTGCCGACTATCTGGCCCGCAACGGGATTGCCTCACTGCGCTACGACGACCGTGGCATGGGCGGTTCGACGGGCGAGGTGCTCACGGCCACCAGTCTCCACTTCATGCGCGATGCGGAGGCTGCCGTCGACCTGTTGCGAAAGATGAAAAAGTTCGGCAAGGTGGGCGTACTGGGCCATAGCGAGGGCGGCATGATAGCCTTCATGATGGGAGCCCGCCGCAGTGCCGACTTCATTGTCAGCCTGGCCGGACCGGCCTTCAGCGGCGACAGCATCAGTGCCGAACAGACCAATACCATCTTGCGCCTCAGAGGCATGGCGTCGGATGCCACAGCTGCACAGATGCGCGAGAAGCTGAAACATGAGAAGGACGTGCCCTGGTGGACCTTCTTCTACGAGCACAATCCCGGAGCCGACATCGTGAAGACAAAATGCCCCGTACTGGCACTGAACGGAGAAAAAGATATCCAGGTCTGCGCGGAGAGCAATCTCAGGACCATCGAGCGTCTGCTGCCGAAGAACAAACGGAATATGTGCAAGGTGTACCCCGGACTGAACCACCTGTTCCAGCACTGCCAGACGGGAGACATTAACGAATACGGCAAAATAGAGGAAACCATCTCGCCTGAGGTGCTGACCGACATTGCCAACTGGATAAAAACCATAGAAT